>OGEN01000178.1_pt1 | contig 92320 bp, 59 predicted proteins | sample 1570671 | NCBI WGS metagenome assembly OGEN01 (sample SAMEA2582128, study PRJEB24529) | metagenome | biome: Human gut stool | place: China | collected 2011 | reverse complement strand
AAAAAAGCTATACATTTGTAGCGAGTATTAAGTATTGAGTTCTTTCAGAACTAAGATCAAAGATCGATAAACGTCAAAATCTAAAGAACCTTTACTAACACTAGTATTATCATCAATAACATCATTTATTATGTTGAAACACTTCAAACAAGTCAGCTTACTCCTTGCCGCAGGAGCTATGGCACTACCAGCCAGCGTATATGCTGATTTAGCGCCAGAGAAGCTAGAAACCGCCATTTCCCAACAAAACGGAAAAGTGACGGGTGTTGTAGAAGATGATTTCGGCCCTGTTGCCGGAGCATCAGTTGTTATTAAAGGAACCACCAATGGTAATATTACCGATATGGATGGTAACTTCATCTTGGAAGGAGTCAAAAACGGAGACGTTATCCAGATTTCCTTTATCGGATATGCGACCCAGGAAATCACTTACACAGGTCAAGCCTCTTTGAATATTAAATTAGTTGAAGACACCCAAAAACTGGACGAAGTAGTTGTAACAGCTATGGGTATCAAGAAAGATGCAAAAAAACTGGGTTACGCTGTAAGTACAATTGAGGCAGGAGAACTCGTAAAAACCGGTACTCCTGATTTCGCCACTTCATTGTATGGTAAAGCGTCCGGTGTACGTATCAATGCAGCTCCCGGTGGAGGTACATCGTCTGTATCTATCTCTGTCCGCGGCTTATCATCTATTTCCGGTTCTACACAGCCGTTAATTGTAATGGATGGTGTTCCCATTCACAATGGGGATGCCAACAATAAAGACTACTGGAGCCAACAGCGTGTCGAATCAAATGGTTTGGTAGACATCAACCCTGCCGATATTGAAAATATCTCTATCCTGAAAGGTGCAGCAGCTTCTGCTTTGTATGGTTCTGAGGCCGCTAATGGTGTTGTTATGATTACAACTAAAAGCGGTAAAGGAGCTTCCGGCTTAGGAGTAGATTTCAGCGCAAACGTTAGTTTTGACAAAGTAGCCTATATGCCCAATATTCAGAAAGAATTCGGACCGGGTTATGACAACTCTCTGCTTGACACAAGAGGTAATGATTTTGAAAAGGCCACCGGTTTCCAAAACACACGTACTGACAGAAACGGCAACCCGGTTACCAGCTTACGTAATACATATTATTCATGGGGACCCAAGTACGACAATACCTCCCAATTATATAACTGGGATGGAACAATACGAACTTATTCCCCCATCGATCATAACCAATGGAACGATCTTTTCCAGACAGGTATCAATCAAACATATAACCTCGCTGTTACAAACGGTACGGAAAAAGGAAATATGCGTTTTTCTTATACCTATACAGATGTTACACCGACTCAGTTAAACTCTCATAACAACAAACACAATTTCTCATTGACAGGTTCTCAGAATATCCTGAAAGGAATAAAACTTGATTATTCTGCTAATTATATGCGTCAATACGTAAAGAACCGTACCTATCGTATCGACCAGTTGATGAGTAGTTATAACGGTATGTTTACCGGCTATGACGATATCGCATCTTTGAAAAACAGGATCGTAACCAGCCAGGGCTACATGAACAGAGCATACACCTCTGAATATGCTGCTACATTCCTGGATGAAGCATGGGAATATGACCCATCTTTCAGTTACATAGGCGACCGTTATTTATGGAACATCTACGGCAAGGAACAATACGAAAACAACAATCGTTTTATTGCCAGTGTTTCTCCCAGTTGGGAAATCATACCTGGATTGACAGCCCGGGGACGTTTGTCTACCGACTTAACATTTGACGAAGAAGAGAATAAGAACCACACAGAATATCCGAATGCATTGGCAACGGCAGGTAACTATACAGGTAGTTATTCTCTGAAAAACGACAAGTATGAAATTTACTACGGTGATATCATGTTGATGTTTGACCGTACATTCGCAGAGAAGTACAATATTACAGCCAACGTCGGCTGGTCAGGCCGCCAGGAACGTCAGATGATGACCTCTGTCACTACCCGTGGTGGATTAAGCGTGGAAAACTGGTTCCATTTGAATGCTTCCGCTTTATCTCCCGCTACCCCCAGTATGACAAAAATGTCATTGCTGAAAACAGCATATTTCGCTACCGCTTCGTTTGGTTACGATAGTTGGGCTTATCTGGAAGGAACTATACGTCAGGAAAAAACATCCACCTTGGCTCCAGGCAACAACTCTTTCTTCTATCCTTCTGTCAATGGTAGTGTAATCTATACTTCATTACTGAAAGATAAGAACCCAAGTTGGTATGACTATGGTAAAATTCGTGTAAGCTACGGTATCGTAGGTAATGCTCCAATTGTCTATAAAGCAACAACCGGATATAAACAAGATGCTGCAGACAGCTATATTTATAATCAGATTTCATTAAGCGAACTGGGGAACAACGAGTTACAGCCGGAAAAGAAATACGAATTCGAACTGGGATGGGAAAACAAGTTTTTACAAAACCGCTTAGGATTTGAATTGTCTTTCTATCATAACAAAATAAAAGACCAAATTCTGAATACCTCTACAGCTGCTTCTTCGGGAGGTACTTCCATCTGGATGAACGTGGGTGAGTTGAAGAACCAAGGTTTGGAAATGTCTATTTACGGTACGCCGATCCAGACTAAAGACTGGACCTGGGATATCCGCGCCAACTGGGCCTGGAACCGTAATAAGGTCGTGAAGTTAACAGATGGCGTTGACAGACTTGAACATACAACCATCGACAACGGAGCAGCTGTACTGGAATCACATGTCGGAGAAGCAATGGGCGACTGGTATGTATATAAAACTGTAACAGATGAAAACGGCAATAAAATTGTTGATGAAAACGGTTTATACAAAGTCGATTACACACAACGCGTAAAAGCAGGTAATGCCATGCCGAAACTGGTCGGCGGTCTGAGCACATCCGTCAGCTACAAGAACTGGTATCTGGATGCTTCTATCGACTTCCGTATTGGTGGTGACGTAATGAACAAGCCCTATCAATACATGTCTGAAATCGGAACATTGGAACATACACTGCAAGGTCGTGACGCCTCTCATGGCGGCTTGAGCTGGTATGCCGATGGCAACGTATTATCCGATCCTTCCATACGCCACCTGACAGACCAGGCAGCCGGTTCTACCGTAAACGGCTGTACAGTATATGACAATGGTGTAATCCTACCCGGTGTAAAAGAGGACGGAACTCCGAACGATATCATCGCGACAGCAGGTGAAACATTTTACAACCAATACGGCTGGGGATACTCAGGTAATGTCACCTACGAAAACGCTATCCAGGAAAACACTTATTTCAAACTGCGCGAATTAAGCATAGGTTACAGCCTGCCGAAAGAACTGGTTGCCAAATTTGGTTGTAAAAATCTAATGGTTTCTGTTTACGGACGTAACTTATTCTACTTCTACAAGAGTTTGAAAGAAATGGACCCGGAATCAACGGATGGTACAAACTGGGTGAACCAATCTTATATCAGCGGATCTACAGCAACAACCCGCTCCTTTGGTTTCTCACTACGTGCTAGTTTTTAATTGATTGTAAAGAAATATATAAAGAATGCAGAAAATGAAACAAATATATTCACTTGTATTGGGATGTGCGGCACTATTATCCACCTTCTCATGCAGCGACGATAAATTTTCGGATCAATATCAAAATCCGGAACAGGCACAGTCTGTGACATGTCCTGGCGTAATGGTAGGACTTTGGCAGGCTTGTAATACCTGGATGAATCCAGTATATTACAGATATTATGTATCTTCGACTACTTCCGGCCGCTTTTCCGGGGTAATCGGACACACCAACGACAAAGGTCGTTTCACCGGTGCGGGAACAACTTATTTCAACGAAAGATGGAAAAATTTCTATACAACGCTTGCCCAATACAGGTTACTGGAACAGACTTACAATAATCTGACGGATAAAGAAAAAGAAGATAACGAAATTTTCCTTCATTTGGGACGCACTGTTCTGGAAGAACAACTATATGAAGTATTGTCTTTATGGGGAAGCCTGCCTTTCTCGGAAGCCGGATACTTATGGAGTACCGGGGATATTGTTTCGTCCAAACCTAAATACGATTCTGAAACGGAACTGTATAGCATGATCTTAAAAGATCTGGATGAAACAAATACATACCTGAACAATCATCCGTCATTAAGCTCTTCCGCAGCCACCTACATGACAGCAGAAGACTATGTAAACAAAGGAGATGTATCCATGTGGCAGAGATATGTCAATTCTCTGCGTCTTCGCGTCGCCACTCATTTGGCTTCAAACGGTGACCTGACATCAGAAGCACGCAGTGCTATCCAAACCATGCTTAGTAATCCTTCCACTTACCCGATGGTAGACACGAATGCAGAAAACACAACGGTAGCACAAAGCGATGATGCTTTCAATTTCGATAAAGATCTGCAAGACGCTATTGAAAACTCGACATATAACCGTATGTCCGGTTTCATGCAACGGGCATTAAATGCAAATACCGATAATCCGGATCCACGTCTGGAAGTATTATATGACGCAAACTGGGATAACCAGTATATCGGTCTGGACCCTACGGAAAGCGCAGCAGATCAGGAAGCAAATATGGCTATCAGTACACATGGTACAGCTAAATATTATGCTGCGTTGGATACCTCGACTTTCACACGTAACCCGGGTTTCCCAGGTATCTGGATGACAGCTGCCGAAGTTGCCTTTATGAAAGCGGAAGCCTATGCCAACAACTGGGCCAGCGGTGATGCCAAAGCGGCTTATATAGACGGTGTTAAATTATCTACTGAGTTTTATTTCAACCTGAATTCAACCGGTACATACCGTACAGCACTGCCGGCACCAGATGACGCTACAGTCGAAGCCTATGCTGAATCACAGTGGGATGCTAGTAATCCGTTAAAATCAATCCTGACACAACGATGGATTCATCACGGAGCTATTCAGGAACTGGAAGCCTGGAATGTTGTACGCCGTACAGGATATCCGGAACTCTATTTCAAGAGAGATCCTCAGACTGCAGATACCCCACTTCCTCTGAACCGCCTGGAATATACTTCTGACGAAAAAGATTACAATCAGGAAAGTTTGAATGCATTCCTGAATGGTAAAGAAGACTCCTGGTACACAACGCTATTCTGGATGAAGAGTGATTGGTATAAAGTCATTGAATAATTTTGACAAACAAAAATATCTCCACATAAATTATAAACATAATTGATGGTAAATGTGGAACCTGAAACCGCCCCGAAGTGATTCGCGGCGGTTTTATTTATTCTTAACGTTGTTCATCATACACCCCGAACTCCGCAATTGAAGCCTGCCCGTTGATGCTGTCGATCTCTATTTTTACTTTAACACGTTTGTTTATGATTCCAAATATTAATTCTTTTTGTTAATAACTTACTTAGCTTTTGTATGTTATTCTTTATATTTGCAACTTAGAATTAACAGAGACTGTTTAATATCTGTACATAAAAGCGAAGGAGTGATGAAAAGAATACTTATTCCACTGTGCCTGGTGGTAGGAAGTCATGTGGCTAGCGGGCAACGGTCGTACCAGTTTGAGGCACCGGACCGTTTGTTCGTAGAAGGTAAAGAATTGTTTAGTTTAAAGAACTATCCGGGTTGCATCGATAAGCTGGAAGCTTATAAACAGCATGCAAAAGATGCAGACCTGATCCAGGAAGCTGACTATATGATCGTATATGCAGCTTATGAACAGGGACGTCCCAATGCCGATGAACTATTGAAAGATTATCTGGAAGATTATCCGGCTTCACGCCATAGCGATGAAGTGAACTTCCTGATCGGTTCTGTTCATTTCGGACGCGGAGAATACCAGAAAGCTATTTTCTGGTTCAACGAATCGGATATAGATGTGCTCAGTCCGGAGCAACAGGAAGTCTATAGCTTCCGGCTGGCTTATTCACTTCTGCAAACGGGTGAGATGGATAAGGCGCGGAACTATTTTGCCCGGATACAACAAATAGGGACCCAGTACCGGGAAGCCGCGACCTACTATGTGGCTTATATAGATTACGCAACCGGCAAATACAACAATGCACTGGTCGAGTTCACCCGCCTGAAAGACATGCCGGATTACCGCGAACAATCATTGTACTATATTACACAGATCTATTTTATACAGAACAAGTATGAAAAGGTGATAAGCGAAGGGGAAGAACTTCTCTCCTCTTATCCGAACAGCAAGAATAACAGCGAAGTCTATCGTATCCTGGGTAATTCGTATTACCACCAGGGAAATCAGGATAAGGCGATCAGCATGTTAAGCAAATATGTATCGTCTACCGACAGTCCGTTAAGAGGCGATCTGTATATTCTCGGCGTCTGCTATTATAATAAAGGGAATTACAGCAGTGCAGTCAGCGCTTTGTCACAGACCGTACGCGAAAACGATGCACTGACACAGAATGCTTATCTGTATCTGGGACAGTCTTACCTGAAACTGAAAGACAAGAACAATGCCCGCATGGCTTTCGAGGCTGCGGCAACCTCTTCTTTCGACAAACAGATCCAGGAAGTAGCGATGTTCAATTATGCGTTGCTGATCCATGAAACAGCCTTTACAGGATTCGGTGAGTCGGTGACCATCTTCGAAGACTTCCTCAACGATTTCCCGAATTCACAATATGCCGATAAAGTAAACGACTACCTGGTGGAAGTCTATCTGACTACTAAAAACTATCAGGCAGCCCTCAACTCCATCAATAAGATCAACCATCCGAGTACAAAGATACTGGAAGCCAAACAAGACATCTTGTTCCAGTTGGGAACGCAGGCGTTCACCAATATGAAACTGGATGAAGCGGTTAATCTGTTCACACAAGCGATCAATCTGGGTTCCTATAATATGGAATCACGCAACGATGCTTATTTCTGGCGTGGAGAATCATACTACCGCAAAGGAGAATATCAGCAGGCGATCTCCGATTACCGTACCTATCTGAACAATACCCGCCAGCGAAATACCGACATGTACGCACTGGCTCATTACAATCTGGGATATTGCTACTTCAAACTGAAAGAATACGGGGAAGCAGAAAACCGTTTCCGCCAGTATATCAATCTGGAAAGCAACCAGCAGGCTCCGGCTTTGGCTGATGCTTATAACCGTGTCGGTGACTGTCTGTATCAGAAACGTCAGTTCGCACAGGCAGAAGAAAACTATAGCCGTGCCGCTCAACTACAACCTTCTGCCGGAGATTATTCGGTTTACCAGAAAGGCTTCCTGCTCGGTTTGCAGAAAGACTATCGGGGTAAGATCAGTGCAATGGACCGCCTGATCCGCGATTATCCGGAATCACAATATGTAGACGACGCTCTTTTCGAAAAAGGACGTTCTTATGTATTGCTTGAAAACAGTTCACAGGCAGCACAGGCTTTCGAAACACTGATCCAGCGTTTCCCGCAAAGCAGTCTCGCCCGTAAAGCCGGCATCCAGTTAGGTCTGTTGTATTTCAATGACAACCAACCTCAGAAAGCTGCCGATGCCTATAAGAAGGTTATCAGCAACTATCCGGGCAGCGAAGAAGCCAGAGTAGCTCTTCAGGACCTGAAGTCTGTTTATATCGACCTGAACGATATCAATGCGTATGCCAACTATGTCAACTCACTGGGAGGTAATGTCCGCCTGGAAGTCAGCGAACAGGATTCACTGACATACATTGCAGCAGAAAAACTCTTCCTGCGCGGTAATAACGATGAAGCCCGCCGCAGCCTGGTCAACTATCTGCAGACATTCCCGGAAGGAGCTTTCAGTTCGAATGCAAACTATTATCTGGGAAGCATCGCCTTTGCCAAGAAGGAATATGACGAAGCCCTGCAGCGTTTCAAATCGGTTATCGATAGCGGCGACACTAAATTCCTGGAAGAATCGGTGGCACGTACGGCCGAAATGCAATATCTCACCCAGGACTTCCCTGCAGCACTGGAAACATTCAAACGTTTACAGGTTATCGCAGAGAATCCGGAGAACAAACAGGCTGCCCGCCTGGGTATCATGCGTTGTGCCCTGCAGACCGGACAACAGGAAGAAGCACAGCTCGCAGCCAACGAATTGCTGAAAGACCCGAAGCTGTCTCCTGAAGTAGAAGCCGAAGCCCGTTATATCCGTGCCAAAGCTTATATCGACCACAAGCAACCGGCGAAAGCACTCGAAGACCTGAAGGTTCTCAGCAAGGATACCCGTACAGCTCACGGAGCAGAAGCCAAATATCTGTTGGCTCAATACTTCTATGACACCAAAGACGATAAGAATGCTGAAAAGATACTGGAAGATTTCGCTAAGAACGGAACACCCCACCAGTACTGGCTGGCACGCGGATTCATCCTGTGGGCAGATATTTATATCCGCCAGGGAGACGACGTTCAGGCACGCGCTTATCTGAACAACCTGCAGAACAACTACAAGGGTGACGATGAGATTGCCGGTATGATAGAGGACAGATTAGGTAAACTAAAGCAATAATTGAATACAATGAAGACTATATATAATGTAAAAGCGCTGTGTGTTGTAGCCTTGCTTGGGACTACAGCCACAATGAGTGCACAGGAAGATACTTCGAAGAAACAGAATCTGGACCGGGAGATGACGCTCGAACGTGAATATGATCCGACGGTACAGGATGCAAGCAAAGTGAACACCCTTCCGGTCATCAAAGAACCGGAAGTAAAGAAGATGCCGATCGATTATGCCGGTTTTACAATTGCAGCCGATCCTCAGAAAGAGATCAGCCTGCTCCCTTCCGGTAATATCATGACGGATATCCAATACAACAAACGCCGCGGTTATTTCAACTTCGGAGGCGGAACCTATCTGAACCTGAACGGAGACCTGGGCTACCATATCCTCAGCACAGACAAGGATCAACTGAATATCTGGTTCTCACACCGTTCTACCAACGGCAAGGTGAAATATTTACAGATAGATGAAAAGGTAAAGGCGAAACTGAACGATAATATGGGTGGCCTTAACTTCAAGCATAACTTCGATAAGTTGGCACTGAAGATGGGCGTTAAGTATGGTTATTCAGGATTCAACTATTACGGATTGCCGGCATTAGATCCTATTTCCAGTACGGTTCCGAATTTAGCCAGCGATGTCGAAACCAACCAGGTCGCTCAAACGATCAAAGCGAATGTAGGCGTTGAATCAAAAGAAGATGCACCTGTAGGTTATCTGCTGGATTTAGGTTATACCAATTTCTCTTATAAATACGGAGCGGGCAAACAATTCGACGGACCGACAGAAGGAACATTCAATCTTAATTTTGGACTAAACGCAGGTTTTGGCGGTAATCAAAGAGTTGGATTAGATGGTAACTTCCAGTACTTCAACTATAGCTTACCAAATGAAATGAAGATACCGGACGGAGAAAAAGCCGGATATATCTATTATTTTGACAATTTTGCCGCAGCTACATTAAGTCCATATTATAAGGTAATAGGTGATAACTGGCATGTTAAACTGGGAGTGAACGCTATGTTTTTTAGCGGAGCAGAAAAAGAATTCATGGTATCTCCCAATATTTCAGCAGACGTTGAAGTAGCGGACAAGACCGTATTGTATTTAAATGCTAATGGCAAATTAAATTCAAACAGTATGTACGACTTGTTTCAGGTAAACCGTTATGCATCTCCTACATCTAGACTAACCCCTTCACGCAACTGGCTGGACGGTATCATAGGAATCAAGAGTGGCGTCGCACCCGGTTTCTGGTTTGATGTTTTCGGAGGGTATAAAATCACCAGCAATAACTATTTCTTTGTTCCTTCATTCGCTTTCGGAGATGAAGACTACTTCGATTCAGCGTGTGGTATGCTAAACGAAATAGATACAAAACAATTGCTTATCGGAGCCAACCTGAAATACAGCTACCAGCAACTGTTCGAAATATCTTTGAAAGGTGTTTACAACAACTGGACGGCAGAATACAGCGACAAATACCCTGATACGAATTTAAGAGGTAAAGATGCTAAAGCATGGGGAATGCCGGAGATGGAGATCACCGCCGGTGTAACAGTACGCCCGATCAAAAACCTGTCTGCTTCCCTGGACTATTATCTGGGAACCGGACGTGAAGCCAAACTGGGTTCTCAGGATGTAAAGATGGATAACATCAACGAACTGAATTTGACCGGAGCATACAACTTCAACGATACTTTCGGGATGTATCTGAAACTGAATAATGTATTATTCCAGAAATATGAACTTTACTACGGATATCCGTTGCAGAAGTTCAGTGCAATGATCGGAGTGAATATCAACTTCTAATTGTACCTTTCAATAAGAAAGCCGTACTATAGCAAACTTTGTTATAGTACGGCTTTCTCCGTTAGAAACGCGACGAAGGCAGTTTCTATATCACAAGAATGATTATAAATTTTCCAACCATTTCTTTCCTGGTTTAGTATAAAGCCAAGCAAGAAAAACAGCACCAATAACAGCACCTACTGTAAATACCAATGACAACATATCCATAATAATCCTTTACTTTAGAATTTTATTACCAATCCACGCAAATATTATTGTAAAAACAGTTCCGGCAAAAACAACATACCAATTATCCGAATTATCCATATTTGCATACAATGGAGCAACCCCACCTACAACCAGTCCGGCAAACGCTACTTTTGCCAAGTCATAAAAAAATTTACCGAGGTTTTCTCGTCGGGATTTATCCCGCTCCAGCACCTCCTTTTTTACATCTTGTTGTTTTTCCCAGTTACTCATTATACAAAAATACATATATTAATCAATCTCAAGACACAAACTAGTTTAAAGTAATATAAACTGCACGATTATTTCTACTTTTGCACCCAAATAAGACGAACATGCAAGGAACAAAAAACCTGACACAAGGCCCGATCAAACGGCAGCTATTCAATCTGGCTCTGCCGATTATGGGTACTTCTTTTATTCAGATGGCTTACAGCATTACCGATATGGCCTGGGTGGGACGTCTGGGTAGCGAGGCTGTTGCCGCTATCGGTGCCGTGGGTATCCTTACCTGGATGACCAACTCGATATCGCTGTTGAATAAAGTAGGCTCGGAAGTGAGTGTCGGACAAAGCATCGGAGCACGGAATGAAGAAGACGCCAGGAACTATTCTTCACATAACCTTACCATTGCCCTGATTATCTCTGTATGCTGGGGATTGCTTCTTTTTGTCTTTGCCCACCCGATCATCGGCATTTATAAACTGGAAGCCCCTATTGCGGAAAATGCCGTAGAATATTTACGGATCGTATCGACAGCCTTCCCCTTTATATTCCTGTCGGCTGCCTTCACCGGCATCCACAATGCAGCAGGGCTAAGTAAAATACCGTTTTATATCAGCGGAACGGGACTTATCATTAATATGATACTCGACCCGGTATTTATTTTTGTATTCGACATGGGTACAGCCGGAGCAGCCTGGGCGACGTGGCTATCGCAAGCAACGGTATGCGCTATTTTCGTATATCAACTAAAATGGAGAAGCAAGTTATTGGGAGGATTCTCCTTCTTCGTCAAACTAAAGAAAAACTATTCACAAAGGATCCTGCAACTGGGATTACCGGTTGCCATGCTGAATACGCTGTTTGCCATTATCAACATTTTCATGGCACGGACTGCCTCCACTTACGGAGGTCATATCGGCCTGATGACACTTACCGCCGGAGGGCAGATTGAAGCGATTGCCTGGAATACCTCCCAGGGATTCAGTACGGCATTGAGTGCCTTCGTTGCCCAGAACTATGCAGCCTCCGAAAAGAACAGGGTATTGGAGGCCTATCACACGACATTGAAAATGACGACCATATTCGGAATCCTGTGTACTTTATTGTTCGTCTTTTATGGTAGCGAAGTATTCTCACTGATCGTACCCCAAAAGGAAGCATTTGAAGCCGGAGGTATTTTCCTGCGGATAGACGGGTATTCGATGCTGTTCATGATGCTTGAGATCACCATGCAAGGACTGTTCTACGGAACAGGACGTACGGTTCCGCCTGCGATCATCAGCATTACTTTCAACTCGCTACGTATTCCGATGGCGATCGTTTTATCTGCAATGGGATTAGGGATTATCGGTGTTTGGTGGGCAATCAGTATCTCCAGCATGCTGAAAGGGATTGTTGCGTTTATCTGGTTCCGGGCATTGCAGAAGAAAATATTGAAATGAGATATTTACCGAACAAGATATTGATAGAGGTCTGAATAGCCATTCTTATCGAGTACCCTATGTTTCTCTAACTGGAACCTAAGTTGTTCCAGTCCGAGTTTACCAAATCCGGGAATATCCAGCAAAGAGTCAAGCCCTTTGGTTTCTATATAACGCAACATATCCTCCATTGTTTCTATATGGAGATTTTCAAGTATTTTACGGATATAGGGAGACAGTGTCAGGTCAGTAAGCGGCCTGCAAAGCCGCTGGGCTGCCTCCAGAGGTACATGGATTAATGATTGGGAGATATTAAATTGTAGACCTGCTTTAAGTCCTTTTTCATACAACCGGTTTAACTCATACTCCAAATTTCTGTTTTCAAGTTCCAGGCGTTCTATCTCCAGTTCCTGATTCGTTATTGTTTTATGATATTCAAGCATAAAACGGGTATCCGACTTCAGGTGAGACAAAATGGTGTTATACCGTTTGCACATACCATCGTACGACATACCACAATGTTTGGCAACATCCAATATTCTTGCTCCCCCCGTTATTTCTGTGAATATATATCGTGCTTTCTTATCCTCTATGAAAGAGGCCAGTTCGGCAATTATTATTTTAAGCAAAGGAGAGACAGTTGTGAGAGAACGCAAGCAGAAAATATAATCGTCATACCAGGCAATGATTTCGTTAATCTCTTCCTCTTTATCCTCAATGATCTCTTGGAGATATAACTTTTGCATTCCCTGGCGTTTGACGCCGGATACAAAATTCTGCAAACTTGTGGCATCTATCAATGGTTCGCCGTCTCTATACGAATAAGACTTTATCTTTTTGGATTTCGCCCAATCCCGAATATCTTCTGCCGGGAAACCAGTCATCTGGACAGCTTTTTCAATGGTAATACGTTCAGACATATTAATAAGGTTATAAGTAAAACATAATACCTCCCTGCAATACAGCAGCAAGGGTATGGAATAAACTTTAAACGATTTTTCCTTAAAATATGCGGGTGTTAAATGGCATTATAATAGTAGAGTAGTCCTTTCATAAAAAAGAAAGGGCGGCGGACTGAACTTTTATCTAAATGAAGGTTCGGCTAAGACCCAACAACGAATAAAAGTCAGCCGCACGCCCCCTTTATCTGTATACAATAATTATCCACACTGCATCGCAGCATAGATAACACGTATATCCGGTAAAGGGTTGCGAGGGCTTTCTTTGTGCATTCGTTCTTGAGAAAATTTAGCCGATTTTCATTTAGACGCACAAATATCACACGCAACACAAGGCTTTCTATTCAAAAGCCTTTCAGTTGCAAATATACGTATTAATAATATTTTAACCTATGATAATTCATCTGTTATTTTGTTTATCATTATTAATCGAAGGATTTATCCTCCTGACAACTTGATTCTGCAAAGATAGGACTTATTTGTTAACCATATAAAAATAACAGGCTCGGTTATAAACTGAATATAGTTTCTCTGCAATATGCCTGCCCCAAAAGTCATCGCCCTGAAAGGATAGAATCATAAAAAATATATACAAAAATCGGGGTTAGCACATCCTCCGAAAAAATAAGGGACTTTTGATTGCGAAACATATATGTTTTGCAATCAAAAGTCCCTTATTTACATTTCAAAACACCTATACTTAAAAAACGGACAACTATCCGTTCCTCAACGGATAACTATCGGCCGGAGCACGGCTGCTTGTCGGTCAAAAATCAACCGACAATACACCGTTCAACCAAATGCAAGGTTCTTATTCAGCATCTTCATTATCAAGTACACGGATCTGCTCGAAGTAGTAGCCTTCTTTAATATCAGCACCCTTCTCAACATTACCTGTCTTTATATCATAAATGTAGACACAAGGATTTGAACTTTCCGGATTAACACCGATATAAGCCTTCCCATCAACCACAGCAGTACGCTGAGAGAAGCGGCCACCGCTATACGGAAGATCCTGTCCGTTGTATTTTACACGGCTGCTGGTTTTACTATTGAGATCGATGATCGTATAATAATGGCTGTAACTATCAATTTCCATTCCAAGTTCATCCTGACGTGCATAAGCAAGCACTTTACCATCACCCAGATATTCGAGAGAAACAAGCTTTCCTGCATTGGTGAAAGCATCGTAACTAGGATCAAAATCTTTCTCACCGGCTTTGATACGAATCAAATGGCTCTTCTCCGTTCCATCTTCATTTTCAGAGAAACCTGCAAGATAAAGATTTCCACTCTCGTCAACCAGCGTACATTTCTGCAACAATTCACCATAAGCACTACCAACCATCTGATGAGCCATCGTATTACGTATATTACTTTCAACGGCCATTGTTTCAGCATTGATCACAGTTGTAAAGAAGAAAGGTGTTGTATCTCCACGTTTGCTTTTCTTACCCAAATAGAAATAAATAAGTTTATTATCGCTTTTACGATAGTTCAGAATACCTGAAGTTGAGAATAATTTATCTCCTTCAGGAAGAGGGATATCAAGAACACCTTCCTTGATAATAGTCATATCGGTCGTATTCAGCTTCGTCCAGATGATTTTATCTCCATCTCCGTTAGAAGCCATGATCACAAGCGTATTATCATCGATCCAGGCATGTGTATATTTACGGGTATCGTACGTATTTGTACCGAATTTCTGCTCCTGGATAACATTGATCTTATTATTCGACAGTGTATATTTGGAAAAACGATCACCCGATACAGGAACCTGATAATAGTATTTCCCTTTGACAATAGTTTCCAAAGACATAACACTATGAACTTCCGTTCCATCTCCTTCAAAGCTGATCATCTGAGAGCCAGCCTTCAAAGAATCGATACTCTTGACAAGAGTCTGTACGTCACGTCCCATACCACCGTGTTTATCCAGAGCAATCCAGATATCGAAGTGATAGGTTTGCGCTTCAGGAGTAGGCTCCGGTTCCGGAGTTGGATCATCATCGTCAGAACAAGCACTAAAAGACAAGGTAAACAATGTCGTTAATAATGCCCAAAATAGTAATTGAAACTTTTTCATTTGATAATTTTTAAATTATTAATTAATGAATAATCTGAATTTAGCGAAGAATGCACGACCGGGTTTCTGGAGTTTGTAATTGTCATAGACCGTAGCATCAAACAGATTACTACATTCCAATGACACATTATAGCGTCTTTTCATCCATGAATAGGTCACATTAAGATTCGATACATTCTGAGTCGGGATACGCGACTTGCTTTCAAGAGCTCCGTATGCTTCCCATGATAAGTAAAACCAATGTATCCATTGCCAGGAATATCCGATGCGAAGGTTATCTTCCTTCTGCGCCAGATTGTGAAATGTATAGCTCACATCAGCATTGCTATACACCCAGGGACGATTAGGCACACGGTTATTATAAGTAGCCGAAGGCTTACCGTCGGTTTTATATTTCTTCTGGTCGCGTGCTTCGTTATAACTACAGTTGACCATTATCTGAAAGCTGTTTTTCCAGTTGTAGCGCATTTCCCCTTCAATACCTTTCACATGTACAGCCGGAATATTCTCGTATTGCATCATACCTTCTTTTTCCGATACGGTTGCCTGAATATAATCGTCGACAAAGCGGAGAAATCCGTTGACCTCATAATAGAAAGAATGACCGTAAGCAGGATACCAGTTACCAAAAAGGCCCAGGTTTATATTATCGCTGCTTTCGGGATGAAGGGCGAGATTGGGATAGATGGTCGTTCCGTTTCCGAGCAGCTCACGCGACAAAGGAAGACGCACACTATGTTCATAAGAAACCTTTCCAGCCAGTGCATCCCAAAATGTATAACGTAGCCCCAAACCGCCTCCCCAATAACTGTTGGAAGAATGTCCTTTGGCATCCTCCGAACCGGTTATCCAGGCAAGATCGTTTTGTCCGATAGAGGTTGCATTTATATAGTCTTTAATAAAAACAGTACTCTCCCATCTTCCGTCGAAAAAAGACTGATTGTAAGTCAATCCGAGAATATGCTTGGTCAGTACATCGTTGGTCGGTTCAAAAGTTTCGTCGACATCATCACGGCGTTTATTTCCGGTACGGTTAAGCAGATAGTTCAGACTGACTGAATGATGCCGGTTGATCGCATAATCGACACCTCCGCGGAAAATAGTCATTGGACGGTTGTAATGACGCATAGAACGTCCACGGCCATTAAGCTCGTTTCGGGATGAGGGAGTAAAATCACCGTTCCAGTCATAGATACGATAAGCAGTATCGACGGTAAGCGACGCGTCCCAGGTATGGGAAAACGATGCGCTCGTATTGATTTTCTCAAACCGTTTTTGATAACGGGCTGATACATTCCAGGCATCGGAATGACGCTCTGCATTACCGATCACCTTTGTCTGGATAGACCCTGTCTGTATTTCTTTATCTATTTTGGAATAAGATCCGGAAACAAAGAAAGCATCTGCCCACGCTTTATCGACAAAGCCTGCTTCCAATTGTCCTAACAAGGAAAAATAATCGTCATGAAACCGTTTACGGTTGACTTCAATATATTTACGGCTATCTTCATCCCATACCTCGACACCTTTCATCTTATAATCATTCTTGGAATAATTGACACCGACGGTCGGCTTGATGATCAATCCGGTCTTCGGTTCTACGAATTGGGCATTCAGGTCAGCTCTATGAGTATGGAAAGAACCTATACCATAAGAAGCATCCAGATAATTCTTTTTTTCCTGACTGGTAATAATATTAATGGCGCCCCCCAGAGCATCCGAACCCAGGCTGGCAGGAACTACCCCTTTATATATTTCCACCCTGTCAATGATATTGACAGGAAGATTTGCCAGCGAGACACCGCTTCCTTTTGTATCCAGAGGCATCCCATCGATAAAGTAACGGACGGAATTGCCTGATAACCCATTAATAGAAAGATCGAAGTCGGAACCGACTCCACCTTCCTCCCTGATCTTTATACCGGTTGTCCGGTTCACGATCTCATTGAGGTTCTTCAATGAGTTGATCTGCGGCTTTATATCGAGGGCATTTACTGAAAAAGCACTTTCTTTGATCTTCTGGGTTTTCGATTTGCCATATACCTCCACCGAATTCAGAGTAACGGAGTTTTCCTCCATTGTAAAATCCACTGTTTTACTTTTACGGAGATCGATCTGGGTCTTTATCGTATTATACCCTAATGAAGTGACAATAACAGTATGTCTTCCCGGAGTTACAGTCAAGGAATAATATCCCCGATCGTTTGTATAAGTACCGACCGTCGTATTCTCCAGGGCAACTGTCACCGAAGAAAGCGGAATACCCTCCTGGTCTTTGACTTCACCGGAAAGAGTCACTTTATTCTGCGCCGACAGATTGGCAGAAAACAAGTAAATAAATAGAAAAAGGACATGTATGAAACCTCTCATTTCATCAAGTTTGTTAACCGTTATTATACTGTATGCTCCCGATGAAATAAAATAGAACACATGAACAGACAAAGCCCCAATAATATAGTGAAAAGCTCTTACTCATATGTTTTCAGCCCTATTTCCCGAAAGCCTTCAACTATTATTCTGGCAGGTCTTCTGACTTACTCCATCTTTGAACGTCCTTCCCATTCATTGCGAACAGTGGATTGAGTCGTGTTCAAAGACTTTGGCGGAGCTTACAGCAGCGGGTCTGTTCAGGATTTTCACCTGATTCCCTTTTCATCACTCTTCCGTAGAAATGGAATCGTGACACCAAAATTCGGGTACAAAGGTAAAGATTATTTTTAAACGGTAAGCTATTTTTTATAAATGATCGCTGATTTGTACGAATGGAACAAACTATTCTTTACTTTTGTCTGCAGAAACAATTACATAGCAAACATTTAATAATATGAGCAATTCATTTAAGCCGGCAACTTTGTGTGTACAAGGTGGTTGGCAACCGAAAAAGGGAGAACCGCGCGTACTTCCAATCTATCAAAGTACTACCTTCAAGTATGAAACCAGCGAACAGATGGCGAAATTATTCGACCTGGAAGAGAGCGGCTATTTCTATACCCGCCTGCAAAACCCGACCAACGATGCTGTTGCCAGTAAGATAGCAGCTCTGGAAGGTGGTGTTGCAGCCATGTTGACTTCATCCGGACAGGCAGCTAACTTCTTTGCCTGTTTCAATATCTGCGAAGCCGGCGATCATATCGTAAGTGCTACCGGTATTTATGGAGGTACATACAATTTATTGTCCGTCACGTTAAAGAAACTGGGTATCGAATGTACTTTCATCGATCAGGATGCCAGTGAAGAAGAGATCAGTAAGGCATTCCGTCCGAATACAAAGTTATTGTTCGGCGAAACGATTTCCAATCCGGGAGTAATGGTACTGGATATCGAAAAGTTCGCTCATATCGCCCATAAACATGGGGTACCATTGATCGTCGATAATACGTTTGCCACACCGATCAACTGCCGTCCGTTCGAATGGGGAGCAGATATCGTAACCCATTCTACAACTAAATATATGGATGGACATGCAACTGCTGTTGGAGGCTGTATCGTCGATAGCGGTAACTTCGATTGGGAAGCACATGCCGACAAATATCCGGGCCTTTGCCAGCCGGACGAGTCTTATCACGGATTGACTTATACAAAGACATTCGGTAAGATGGCGTATATCACCAAAGCGACCAGCCAGTTGATGCGTGACCTGGGATCTATCCAGTCTCCACAGAATGCATTCTTGCTGAACTTAGGTTTGGAGACTTTACATCTGCGCATGCCACAGCATTGTAAAAATGCGTTGGCTGTTGCTAAATGGCTTCAGAATTGCGACAAAGTAGCCTGGGTGAACTATCCGGATCTGGAAGGTAATAAGTATTATGAGTTGACAAAGAAATATCTGCCGAACGGTTCATGCGGTGTGCTGTCATTCGGATTGAAAGGCGGACGCGATGTTTCCATTAAGTTTATGGATAGCCTGAAACTGGCTGCTATCGTTACCCATGTAGCAGATGCCCGTACTTGTGTGCTTCACCCGGCAAGCCATACGCACCGTCAGTTGACAGACGAACAGTTGAAGGAAGCTGGTATTGCTCCTGACCTGATCCGTTTCTCTGTCGGCATCGAAAGTGCAGACGATATCATTGCAGATATCGAGCAGGCATTGAATCAGTAAAAGCCCCCAAGTAAAACAAAGAATCGTTTTGTATAGAAGACGATTTTAACAAAGAATCGTCTTCTATACAAAACGATTTCTTATCTTTGTAACATCTCACCCCTATTATGGTCGCTATACATCTATATAAACAATATGGCAACAAAGTTTATTTCTACAACCAGAATATAGAGGTTGATTTCATTATTCCGGAAATAGAGACAGCCTATCAGGTAAGTTACTCCCTGCAAGATGAAGCCACTTATCAACGGGAAGTAGAAGGTCTGATCAAATTAAACAATGTTTATCCTTTAAAAAGGATGTATATTATAACCAAAGACGAAGAGAGAACTATTACACATGAAAATGGCACTACCATACATGTGATTCCTATCTGGAAATGGCTATTGCTGCCATAAACAGACTTGGTTCAGGTCGAAATCCTATTAAACATAATGAACTCCGTTTCCGGGAGCTATTCAAAAACAAAACCCCGATGGTAACAAATACCGCCGGGGTTGTTTTTTATCCATTTTCTCTCTTCGCAGGGATATTCACGGATGAACTTTATTTTATTTTTATTACTAAAATTACGCTTCCAATCTGTTCACCTTCACAGGCTACTCACCCTTCCCCAAAAGGGGAAGAGCAGAGAAGCTTTTTCTATTTAATTATTCTTTATTCTTATTTTACGATTGCTTTAACAGCTGCTTCACCTTCAACAGCTACAACTACGATACCTGCAGGAGCAGAGATTGTTGCTTCGTTAGAAGAAAGAACTGCGTTAGCAACTGTCTGACCAAGAACGTTGCTGATAGTAACAGTCTTACCTGCAGCACCCTTGATAGTGATGTCACCCTTACCAGCGATAACAGTTACGTCGCTAGTTGTGATATCTTTAGTATCTGTAGCCATTTCGTCGTTTTCGATGTTTTCAACATTGAAAATCAGAGCACCGTCACCACCAGTCTTAGCATTGTTGAATTCAGATTTTTCATCTGTCAATACGATGCAACCATTCTGCATTTTGATCCATGCTGCTTTTTCAGGAGCGATAGATATACCATCATGGCTGTTAGATTCGATCAAGAATGAGTTTCCAGCACCTTCTTCTGTAACATTAGCAGCACCATCAGGATTTGTATAACGGAATGACCAAGTATAATTCTTATGATTATCACCCTTCAGATTATTGATGTATTTGCCATCAATCTTAGCAGCCTTGTATGCTTTGATAATGTCATCAACATTCAAGTCTTCAGGTTTCATATTTTCGTAACCATTTACCAAAACGATCAAACTATCACCAGTCTTAATAGCTTTTACGAAACCAACGCGAGTGTAACCTGCTTTAACATCAGTATAAGGTTTATCCTGACCAACTGTTGCTACAGAATCAGCAAAGCTTACCAAATATTTACCATATACGAATCCAGCTTTTCCCGGTTTAGCGTGAACGCAACCCCATTCATCTGTTGGTTTACCCTGAGCGTCTTTATGACCACCCGGTTCGTTACAAGGAGTACCCTTGTCAGCAGCCTGATCATTACGAGATACAGAAATCAAATACTGCGGTTTGATATAACCCAGACCACGTGTTACCCAAGCAGTGTCAATACGGAATGACAAACCAGCTTTAGCTTTGTCTGCAGTCCAGATACCTAGGTAGTTAACACCTTCATTCTGCAATTCTTTGTTAGTTTCATCCATCAAATATTCGTGACGAATATTTTCGTAGAATCTCAAGCTATCAGCAGCATCAACAGCGCTTTCGTCTAATGCTACATTGTTGAAACGACGATACAGAGGAGCGTCATCGATTTCTACAGAGAATGCAGAAGTACGAGTTTCTGTCATATTCTGAGCTTTCAGATATACGTTGTTATCATCAACACCTACTTTGCGTAATGAATCCGGAGCAACGTTGTCATAAGAAGCTGTATCGATCAAAGCGAAGTAGTGAACACCCGATTTGTCGTTATTTTCTTTCATATAGAATACAGCAACTTTATCTTTTCCATTAGAAACTGCATATCTGTTTTCAACATCTGATACGATATATTTATCAGAAGATTTCAGCTTCAATGTGTAAGCTTTTCTTACCAATTGTTTCAAACCAGAAACATTAGCAGTTGTATAACCATAATTTACACCATTTTCGCTCATGCCTTTCAGAATGAAAGAAGACTTAGCACCTACATATAAAACTGAATCTTTTTCATTATCAGAAATACCCATGTATTTATCACTTGCAAATTCATGCAAATATCTCAGCTTATAAGTAGTAACGATCATAGAATCCTTGTCTAAGAATCTGTAACCTACATACGGATTAGCTTTTACATTTGCAGGGTCTTTTACGAAATCAGAAGGAACGACTGTAATGTCACCTGCCAATGTAGATGCACCTTCTACATATAACTGGATAGTAGGATAAGAAATCTTTGCAAATTCACGGTTTGTAATCGTGATAGGAGAAGTTTCTTTCAATTCATTAGTTGTATATCTCTTTTCTACAACCCACTGGTAAGCAGGCATATGCCAAGGATCCATATTTTTATCAAGAGTTACCCATTGAGCAACGCTATCACCATACAAAGGAACTGCTAAATATTTACCTTCTGCATTTTTAATTACATACAAATCATTGTCTAATGAAGTGTTGTTAGCAGAAGGAACACAACCTTTGTAACCAAAGTTAATATCAGATTCTTTCTTATTTGCAATAGTGATAATACGAACTTTACCTTTTATCAAGTCCTGAACCGTTACAAAGTTATTCTTCAAATCATTTAAATTTGTTAAATCTGCTGTAGTTGGACTACCAGCTGCAACAGCTTCGCTCCAATATGTCTGATCATCAGTCTTACTATAAACAGATTTAACCTGAATAATCATACTATCAATTGAAGGGAAATAAGTAAAGGCAAATTTATATTGATCTTTCAAATCAGAAGCAGCAATTGCTGTAGTTGTTGTTGTAGCCCAATTAAATGCTAAGAATTTGCTACCATTATTATTCGTATATGCAGTGTCGACATGCAAATATTTAGCATTAGTTGCAGCATTCTTTACATATACATAGTTTGCTTCTGCATCTTCTGCAAAGAATTTAGCATTTGTGAATGGATTAGGAACAGGAAGTTTTTCTCCCATTTCATCCGGAGTGAAAGTCAACTTAACACCTGTTGTTTCATTATCCAATGTACCCAGGATTGTGTTGATTTCTTTTGCACCAAGAACTACAGCATCAGCAGTTTGCAGTTCAAACTTAGCTAAATTAGTACCAGTTTGAGCATCAGCAGCTGCATCTTTTGCAGCATACTTTTTAACAACAACATCATTGCCATCCAAAGCAAGACCAATAACAGAGTCAGCTTTAAAATAAGAATAAAGAGTTGCTGCATTCATTCCTTCTTTGTACTGAGAAGAGAAAGCCCAACCATGGATTTCACCACCAACTGTGATAGGATCAGAGTTTGTTTCTTTAGGCAAAGAAACTAAATCTGTTTGAGCATAAGCTACGTCCAAACGCAGACCTGTTAATTTGTTCACAAATTCAAAAATGGGAGCTTTACCAAGACCCTGCTCAACAACCTCTACACACCAAAGAGTACTTGCCAAATTAGCTGAAGTAATAGGTGTTGTTGAAGTAACAGTTAACTTACCATCTTTATCCATGGCAAGTACACCGGAAGCATCAGATTTTAACTGATAAAGATGCCCTTTAGTGGTATCAATACCATCAACTGGAGTTCCTGCGTTAGCTGATATTGCACCTAGCAGCGCAGCACCAGCCAAAAAAGTAGAAAACTTTTTGTTCATAATCAAAAATTTAATATTAATACTAAGTAATTTTAAAGTTCTATCTAAATATAATATGCCGAAATCTTATTCTATCGGCCTTTTCATACGATCGTCAAATACTTCAGCAAAAGTAAACAATAGTTTTTTATCCGCAATTATTTTCATTGATTTTTTTACGTAGGCATCTCCTTTCTTATCAGTTGAATACGATAGTCTGTACAAAATCGGCGATAAAAATGACAAACCTTGCTTTTGGTTATATTACTGACTATAATCAGGAAAACAAGAAAGAAAGAGAGATGGGTTATCTACCATAAGTAAATATTATATTAATGTACACGTACATTAATAATTAAACCTTTTACTCAATCTCGATTCATAGCCCCCATCTATTGGTTCAAATAAGAGCTTCATACATTAAATCGAGAACGTCTTTGCCACCCGGTACACCCAATGCATAGACAAACGATGCCAGACTGACGACGGCATCTCCTCCATCAACAAATCTTCGCGGAACTCACGCAAGATCAACCAATCCGCCTGTTGTACCCAATGACGGAACACAGGATTCGATTGATGGTTTTCTGACAAATGTAGTAAAGCATCCAGGTCAAAACGATCAGCTACCGCACCAGCTCCTGATAAGGATGCATCATAGGCATTACAAGCCTGTTCAATATGAGTAGGAACCATCAATACAGGCTTATCCAGGTACATCGCTTCGCAAACAGATTCAAAGCCGGCAGTCGTTGCGTACGCCTTGGCATTTGCCATATATTTAACAAAACGAATATCGTTCAACTGATGAAAAGAAAGCGTATTGTCTATCCGGGTAACCTCCCCTGCCCCTTTCTTATCCCAGAAAAAGTGCATCGAAACTTCCGGATGAGCAGCATGCCACTCCTTTACTTCCTCACTGAATCCGCTATTCAATAAATAGCCATGCAGATAGCGTCCTTTGCGGGGAGTCTTATTTATCACTTCCTTACGTAACAAAGGAGGAACTACAACCATCTTATCGGCAGGCACTTCGCGCATCTTCCGAAAAGACAAAGCCAGCTTCTTCGTCGCACCGATAGCCGTCATACGGGTAAAGAACTTCAATAAGGACAAAGAAACAACATTCAGCTTCGGGAAAGAGAAATCCGGATGCAGGAACAGATATTGATGGGCAATACAAACCATCATCGCCTTCGGACGGCAGAACAGATAAGTCAGTCCTGTCAGTAACTCGTAAAAGTTAACAACCACGTCTGCATCTGTCTCCTTCACCATCCGATTAATATAATGTATGCTAGCCACATAAGTATGGAGACGCAATACATTATATCCCACACTTTTCAGCAAATTAACCTGTTTATTCTTTGCCGTAGGGAGGAAATTCGGACTTTCGAAAGGGTAAACCGGTGCATCAATTTTCTCTGTAAAGAAGTCAGGAATACGGCGGGCAGGACTCTTCCCAACAAGCACACCGACTACCTGATGGCCTTCATCAGCCAGCTTCTGACGGAGAGACAAAGCCTGTGTCAGATGCCCTCTGCCTTCTCCCTGTATAATAAACAGCATTTTCATATTACTTCAGCATATAATAAAGGTTTCCCGGCAGCCTCTTCGTCCGTACCATACTCTGCCTTATTGTAAGTAACAATATTCCACTCGCCTTGTTCATTCTCTACCAGGGCGGTCATACTTTCCACCCAATCACCGGAGTTCAGGTAATGGACATTATCATACCAGACATTAGCAGCCTGATGGATATGACCGCAGATAATCCCGTCCAAATGCTTGATCTGAGCGAGCTTGACCAGTTCTTTCTCAAAATCGGAAATATAGGAAACAGCACTCTTCACCCGGTGCTTCACATGTTGCGAAAGGGAGAAGTAAGGTTTTCCGTGCTTCTCACGGTTCTTGTTATAAATTTTGTTCAGCCACAGTAGGAAAGTGTAGCCGATATCACCCAGCATGGCCAGCCAGCGCATATTTGTGGTTATCGTGTCAAAAATGTCGCCATGAGTCACCAGGTAACGCTTCCCGTGGCTATTCAGCAAATAGTCTTTCACAATAGAGATGTTAGAGATGCGGAAAGGAACCAGGTTATCCAGGAAGTCATCGTGGTTACCACGTACATAAACGATCTGTGTCCCTTTCTTCTCCATCATCTTCATCAGGACTTTGAAGAAATCGGTCTGTGCCTGCTTCCATCGCTTGCCGGACTTTTGTAGTTGCCAGCCATCGATAATGTCGCCGTTCAGAATCAGGCGGTCGCAGTCGATATGTTTCAGGAAATTGGTTACTTCTTTCGTCCTGGAGTGTTCAGAACCCAGGTGAATGTCGGAAAGCACAACGGTCGGATAATATTTTCTTAGTTTCATACGTAAGATATTTACACTACACAAAGAAACATAGTCGCTGTTACAGTATTGCAACAACTGTATGAAGATGCTTTTTCGTTTTCCGCTGTAAATGATTACATTTGCCCCTTCAAATTAAAACAGGATCATTTTATGGATATTAACTCCCTCCCTGAGAGAGCTAAAAAAGTTGAGAAGGAAACAAAAGCTTTTTTCAAATCGATCAAGAAAAACCGCATGCGGGAACTGGACGATACGATACACGCCATCCATGAAGAGGTATTCGATTCGATCGATTGCCTGGATTGCGGGAATTGTTGCCGCACATTGGGACCACGTATCACAGACCGTGATATCGAACGGATCGCACAGGCATTACGCATTAAACCACATGAAGTTGTACAACGGCATTTGCATATCGATGAAGATAAGGATTACGTATTCCGGTCGATGCCCTGCCCCTTCCTGGGAGATGACAATTATTGCAGTATTTACGAGGACAGACCGAAAGCCTGCCGGGAATATCCACATACGGACAGGAAGAAGTTTTATCAGATACATGCACTGACGGTGAAGAATGCGGAGACTTGTCCGGCGGTGTTTCATGCACTGGAACAGTTGAAGAGGGAGTTTTGATAAGAGTAGAATAAAACAGGAGGAAAACTATTTCATTCTCCTCCCATTATTCTTATTGATAAATAAATTCGTAATGCCCGGCTTTTCTTAATACTTTCTTTTGTGAAGCCGTACCTTTATTATACAAATGAACAACGCAACCAGCCGGAATATCAATCGTACTTGTACCCGTTCGTTGGATATTCAGCTTAATAAAACCTTCTTTAACCGGTATCCGGGCTTTTACCCAATCCAGATCCATCAACTGCGGAGCCAGACTGTATTCTGAAATATCCCGGTCAGATTGCGAGAACCCCAACAAGCCGTTCAATACCGCTATCACCGGAGGAACACCATTTCCTCCATGACATAAACTTAACCCAAAAGGACGATTGTAAAACACAAGCTGTTCCTTTACCGAAGCGTATGGTGAAAAGTTCTCAGGGAAGCGGGTATAACCTTGATCCAGCCATTCTCCCCAAACAGCATTCAGGAAGGGAAAAATATCCCGGGTCCGTCCGGCTTTTACATAGGCCAAAAACTCATATCCTTTCTCATAACTAATATTCTCCTTATAATATTTAATAGAAGGTAATACCTTATCAAATAGATTATCAAAATATTGAGAAGGGAAAAGGTCTGCCAAAATAGCCCAATATTGTGCATGATGGGAAATACGCATATCCTTATCTCCCGCTTTCGTATATCCGTTAATAAAAGCCTTTTGTCCTTCATCCCAGAAATGTGTCAATATACTTTTGCGAAGCGCTTCAGCCCGCTGCTCATATTTGTGTGCAAGGGTTTTCTCTTTCCATAGACGAGCAAAATAAGCTCCATACTTAAAATTCAAGTATAGCATAATCTGTCCGTAAGCAGCCGTCCCTTGTCCATCCGGTCCCATTTTAGTAGACCACCCGGGGATAAAGCCGGAAGTAGAGTGCTTGGCTGAGATAAACCCATTTTCATCCTGGATGGAAGTATAAAAATCCAGCATTTGGATAATACGCTTCTTATAAAGCAAAGAGGTTCTTAAATTCCCATAACGCAGATAGTTCTGTTTGAAACCGATCAAGGCATGAAGCGGATAATCGACAATTCCCAAATCTGAGACTTTCGGATTAGGGGGCATCAACGCTATTGACAGACCATTGCGGGAAACCTGTTCGTCACCAAACAGATAGTCTCCGGCAAAAGCACTCACAATTGCATCCATCGACCAGGGTAGATAGTCTCGCTTTACCCCGTCCAAATAGAAATTATGCATGGAGGTATGAAGCGTTGCAACACCTGCATTCCAGAGATTATTCATCTTCGGATCGTTGCACTCAAATGTCATCAGAAAATCCACCGGCCAAATTTTCGCGTCAAAATAAATATCCGAAAGCGTACAAGGTTCATCACATTCAACTATCAAATAACGCAAAGCCAGTTCCGGCAAACGTATCTTCTCTTTTATGCCGGAAAGAACATAGGACGGAATAGCCTTTTGTTCAAAGGCTTTCTCATCCTCATTCAATACCTCTTCCGGACTTTCCCCAACCCTATAAGACAAATTACTTTTTCCTGTTGCTGTAAAAGACACATTACCAACTTCGAGATGGCGGAAATCAATAATCAGGCGACCATGTTTTCCCAACTTCAGGTTATTCCCTTCCCTAACGGTATTTCGTAAAAAAAGATATTGATCAGGCAATATCCGGACCGTCTCTTCCCATTCTGTATCCGGTCGCTTATCTGGTTGATCATACATGGAATACGTTTCGGCACTATTCCATTCACTATTATCTAAACTGACCTGCCAACCAACCAAGTCGGAAACCTGTTCTCCGTCTATAATCAGACAAGGCAGATTATTCTCGGATCGTACTTCAAAAAACAATGTATTTGTACCTTTGGGAAGTGTACAAGAACGATGAGAGTTCTCCATTTTCCGACCGTTCACAGTACAGCTAATAGTTTCTGCCCCATTCCATTTCACCAGCGTCTCTTTTCCTAACTTCATCGTCTTTTTGAAATAAGCATGTCCGATTGGTTCATTGAATTTCCCAGGATAACCGACATAGGAACATCGTTCCTTTGATTTTTCTTTATGCAGTTTTTGCATATGTGCCGCTAATTGCCCCGGATACCACATATAAGAACTTTTCCACACTTCCTTTTGTGGAAAAGGCTGAATTTTACACTGAGGATCAGACATCGGGTCGAAAGCCTGGCCTTGTGCCTGCAAGTTACACCCCACAAGCAGCAACAGTCCGGTTATCCATATCTGAGCCTTTTTTGATACTGGTATTTTCATATTAATTCTATTTATTAATATCCGGGATTTTGCACCAAAACACCTTTCGATAAATTTATCTCAGTTAATGGTATAGCCCAAAGATAGTCTTTTTCCGGATTAAAATTACGCTGTTCTACAAAGATATGTTTTCCATCTTTCATTGCACCATAAACAGGCTTTTTCACAACATCTTCTGTTATTCGCCAATGACGGGTATCCAATAAACGAATACCTTCAAAGGCAAATTCTATTCTTTTTTCATGACGGATTACTTCACGCATCTGCTCTTTTGTCAATCCTCTTGTTAAAGGAGGCATATCAACACTAGGACGCTGACGAATCTGGTTCACTGCATCATAAACAGATTGATCGGGACCACTAATTTCATTTTGAGCCTCTGCATATGACAATAATATTTCAGCATAGCGCATATAGATAAAATTAGTCCAACCAGGTTTTGTACAACCATCATTTTTAGGGTTAATATATTTACGGAAATTATAACCTGTGCGGGTAGCATTTGCAGAACCAGTCATCGGTTTATAAGGCTTTCCTACAAAAATAGCATCTTCCCATAAAACCGTATAAGCGAGACGGGGATCCCTATTCTCATAAGGTTTCATTGGATTATAAAGAGGTGATTCACCAATGGGTTTTCCATCCGTGCATAAATAATCGTCAACTAAATCTTGTGTAGGAGACAAAGCTTCCCATCCACTTGAAGTTTGTGGCCCAAAAGCCTGATCAATGAGGCTCCCTTCTGTAAAATCTTTTGCATTTTCCAGATATTGATGGTCAAAAATCACCTCTTGATTGTTTTCATCTTCCGGCAAAAATAGTTTTTCATAATTATCAAACAAGCCATATACACCTAAATCCATCACTTCTTTAGCAGTTCTGGCTGCTACATCATATTTATTAAAATATGTGCTGATACAGGTTTTCAATGATAATGCAGCACCTTTAGTTGCTCGTCCTATTTCCGTTTGTTCAGTTCGTTTTAAAGGCAATAATTGAGCAGCCTCATCCAAATCTTTCACAATAAAGTCGTATACATCTTGTTCAGAATCTCTGGCAGGAATAGCCTCATTCAATTCTAAAGGCTTTGTCAAAATGGGCACTCCTCCAAACAAACGTACCAAAGTTGTGTAAAAGAATGCACGTAAGAACTTCACTTCACCGATAAAGATTTGTTTCCTGTTTTCATTCATATCTACCCGCTCTATATTTTCCAGAAAGACATTACAACGGCGTATACCTTGAAACTGATTTTTCCATGTTTCCCCAAAATAACGTGTCGTAGAGGTGGCAGTACCCGAAGAGATTGCTCCTTGTGCATCATAGATATGAACAGGAACAGCATTATCTGTATAACCATCTGTCATCAATATATAATTAACAGGGTCAAGTAAATAAGTATAAACCGATGTTGTATACATTTCCACATCTTCGACAGTCGACCAATAAGATTCGTCCGTCAACTGATCTTTAGGACCTCTGTCCAAAAAAGAATCATTGCAACTAACTAATCCCCAAAAGAGTAATGTTACTATTATATATGTATTTTTCATATCGATTAGATTTTAAAAAGATAAATTGATACCGAATGAATAATTCTTAGTCAAAGGATAATAAGATCCATAAGGGACTTCAGGATCTACATTGTCAAAGCCTGTTATCGTAAACAGATTATCTATACTGCAATAAATACGTAGATTGGAAATTCCACTTTTGCTTAAGATCGTTTGGGGAATTGTATATCCCAACTGTACATTACGCATCTTCAGATAGGAGGCATTTTGCATCCAGAAAGTTGAAGTTTCCCAGTTCTTCTGCGTGTCTTTCATTGACAAACGAGGATATTTTGCATTTGGATTATCAGGCGTCCACCTATCCAGATAACCTACTATAACTCCACCTCCATTGTAGAAAGCTTTGCCTACCTGTTCACGAACAATCGCATCTACCATCCCTGCACCTTGTAATAATGCAGAAAAATCGAAGTTGTGATATTCAAATCCAAGACGAATACCAAAGTTTATTTTAGGGAAATAGGTACCTAACGATTTACGGTCTTTTTCATTTACTATATTATCCCCATTCAAGTCTTTATATTTTAAATCCCCCGGAACGACATCACCTGTCACCTGTTTCGGGTGTGCATCTATTTCTGCCTGGTCCTTAAAAATTCCTTCGCATACATATCCATAAATATTATTAATCGGATCACCTACCGAACGACCAGGAGTATCTCCACCTTTTAGGTCTGTAATTTCATTATGCACATAACTGAAATTAATAGTTGCAAAATAGTTAAAATCACGCACCTGATTATTATGTGTCAATAGCAATTCAACACCGGTATTACGAACCTTTCCGGCATTTTGAGTCGGAGCACCAACCCCTACGACATCTGGTATTGGCAAATCCAACAAAATATCTCTTGTATTCTTTATAAAGAAATCGCCAGAAAAACTTAATTTCCCAGCCAGAAAAGAGGCATCAATACCAGCATCTATCTGATCCGTTTTTTCCCAAGTAATAATAGAGTTCCCCATCTTACTATTAATAGAAACACCCGGGGTCAACATATTACCAAAACTGTAATTCTGCCCGAAAACATAGGTATTATAAAAAGCATAATTTCCAATCTCCTGATTACCCAATTGTCCCCAGGAAGCTCTAAGCTTCAGATTATCCATCCAGTCTGCATGATAAAAACTTTCCTCCGAAATTCGCCAACCTGCCGAGAATGAAGGAAAAGCACCAAAACGATTGTTTTTAGGGAAACGGGATGTCCCGTCATAACGCAGATTTGCTTCAAACAGATATTTATCGGCAAAAGTATAGTTTACACGACCAAACACCGATCGCAAGGCATATTCCACCATATTTCCTTGATTGGACTGTGTGGTCACATCTCCTGCATTTACTTCTCCCAGATTATTGTTACTCGGTAAATCTTTACGAGATGCTCCAAATTCCCTGTATTGGTTATACAATTGTGAATATCCAAGCAATGCTGCAATATTATTTTTACCGAAAGATTTATTATAATTGAGATAAGCCTGTAAATTAACTTCCCAACTTTTCTTTTCAAAATCGACAGCCATACTACGGGTTGTTTTAATCGGATCATCCGAATCTGCATTATAGAACTTGATGCTCTTCTGAAATTTATGTTGATTGTTCGAGTTAAAAGTTGCTGATGCATTGCCCTTTAAAGTCAATCCTTCAATAATTTTATATTCAAAAAATGCACTCCCCTGAAAATTATTATTATATAATTGGTCTTTACCTCCCAAACGAGCTTCCGCGACTGAACTATGTTCATTCAGATACAAACCATAATTACCATTCCGGAACTGAATCGGAGATACAGGTGTTTCACGCAAAGCATGATAAAAAATATCATCAATACTTGCTCCTGCAGGAGATGTAGAACGATCCCGGTAAGCACTCAAATACATGCCGATATTCAAACGACTGTTTATTTTTGCATCAATATTAGAACGCACGGTAAACTTATTGTAGTCAGAGTTAGGAATCAGACCATTCTTCTCATGATAACCAAGTGCTAAAGAATATCTCAGATTATCATTTCCTCCGACAACACTTAAATGGTGATTATGAAAAAGACCGTTTTCACTTAATAATGTATTTAACCAGTTACTGTTCGGATAATGATCAGGATCGCTGCCATCTTTAAATTTTTGAAGGTCTTGTTCCGAATAAGGGGCAGGTAAACCATCGTTGGCATAAGCCTCATTAAACAACTGAGCATAATGATAAGAGTCCAAATAATCCGGCATACGACAAGCCGATTGCCAACCCACATAGCCATTATATGAAACGACAGGTTCTCCTACCACGCCTTTCTTCGTTGTTATAAGTATCACTCCATTTGCTGCACGGACCCCATAAATAGATGATGCTGCCGCATCTTTCAGGACAGATATACTTTCAATATCATCGGGACTGACATTATTGAAAGAAGATTCTACTCCGTCAATAACAACCATTGCTTCAGCATTCCCCAAAGTACCGATACCTCTCACGCGAAGGGTTCCCATGTCAGCCCCCGGTTGACCAGAACGTTGAATAATTGTCATACCCGGAACCTGACCTGTCAGTAAATTGATCGGGCTCGAACTTGTTCTATTTTCAAGCATATCCGCTTTTACATTACTCACCGCACCTGTCAGATTTATTTTTTTCTGCGTTCCGTAACCTACTACAACAACTTCCTCTATCTGTTGGTTATCTTCCTCTAAAATAACTTTAAACGGAGTTAATCCTGATGATACCTCAATAGGTTTATAACCGATATAAGATACCTGAAGAATCGAACCTCTTTTCACTTCCAAACTAAAAGCTCCGTTTATATCTGTCATCACTCCGTTTGTTGTACCTTTTTCAATCACATTAGCTCCGATAATCGGTTCACCAGCCTCATCCAAAACGACACCTGTTATCTTCCTTGATTGCTGACTCACTCCCGTTATCTTTGTGATAATAATATGCTTTCCGGTTATTGCATATGACAAATTATTTTTTTTCGTTACCTCATTAAGAATTTCTGAAATCTCCTTATTATCCGCTTTCAAGTTAAATCGTTGATTACTATCAATCTCTTCACTCTTATAAAAAAACATGAATTCTGATTGTTTTTCTATCTGAGAAACCAAATCATAAAATGTCCCATTATTTAAAGTTACAGAGATACGCTGTTCCTGTGCATAAGTAGTTGCAGACAATTGCAGAATTCCTACTAAAAGGAATATTGTTGTGATTTTCATAACACGTCTAATTTTTTGATACAATAAGACATACTTATCTCGCTCTTTTTCCATATATTTGAATGTTTTTATTATTAAATTATCTCATTCGCAGTATTTTCCAGACACAGGCGATTGAGAATGGTTAACTAATTAAAATTAAATCCGGGTCAGAAGATGTCTCAATCATTTTCTGACCCCTTTTTGTTGTATTCAAATTCATATTACATAGGCTAACAGTATTTAAAAGTTAAACAATCAGTTTCTTGAAATATAAATGTCCTTTCCTATCTTTTTGAAAATAAAAGCTTTTTCATAATCAATAATTTTCAATACTTCTTCAATATTCTGATCTAAAGAGAATGTCCCCGTATATTTAATACAACCTAATCGTTGATCATCCAAATGTATACGCACATTGTAATAATGTTCCAGATGCGTAATTATTGCAATTAACGGGGCATCTTTAAATTTAAACTCACCTCTCACCCAGGAAGTAACTAACGCCGCATTTACATTCTCGACGGACAAAGAACCACTATAGTTATCAAAAAAAGCTTTCTGGTTGGGTCTTAAGAGCATATGACTTATAACTTTTCCTTTATCATCAAAAGCTTTAAGTGCTACGCTCCCACTCAATAAAGTCACCACACTGAAAGGAAAATCTTTATATGCTTCCACATTAAAGGTGGTACCTAGAACCGTAATATCCTGCCTTTTTACTTTTACTATAAAGGGCCTTTTTACATCTTTAGTAACTTCAAAATATGCTTCACCCTCCAAATAAACAGTACGTGTATCAGTTGTAAAATTGGCAGGATACCGAAATTTTGTGGCAGCATTCAAAATAACCTTACTACCATCCGAAAGCATCAAAGTATTTGCTCTCCCACCTTTTTGAACTGAGATTTCATTATAAACAACCTCTTCTGTATTTGAAGATAAATTTTGACTGTGATACCTAAACTCACTAATCCCCCAACCTATACTCAAAGTCAACAGAATAATTGCTGAATATTTAAAATAAGAAAAAAACAGATCATTCTTAAAAAACTGTTTCTTTGATAAAATAATTTCTGTTTTTTCTGGAAACATTCGTTTTTTCATTTTCTGCCAACTCTCCTCACCCACACTTTCAGGGGTAAAAGACAAATATATAGCTTCGTCAGAAACATTTTTTAGTTGGAAAAAATAAGATTTATTCTCCGGAGATTCTTCCAGCCAAGCATCCAAAATCCGAAGTTCATGCTCGTCAATTTCCTGCTTTAGATAACGGACAATCAAAGTTTCTATACTATTTTTTTCCGACATAATTTACTTGTATTTATATTATACACGACTTACTTTACTTTTTTACTTACTCATTCAGTAATATTTTATCAGAAAAAAGAAAACTGCCATCAACACAGCTCTAAGCAATTTTAAAGCTTTATATAATTGCGCCTCTACCGTTCGAGGTGAAATATTCAGTAAATCAGCTATTTCCACCGTCTTTCTTTCTTCCAAATAAGACATAGAGAATATTTCCCGACATTTGTCAGGAAGTTTTTCCATTTCTTTATAAATAAATGCTATACGTTCATCTTCGGGGAAAAGGAACCGGGGATCATCATTATAGTAGATTTCTTCGATTTTCAGACGAGTAACCATTGATTTTACATAGTCACCTCTTACATCCTGATGCTTCAGGTAATCCAAACAAGCGTGTCTGACCGAACGATATAAATACGTTTTTATTCCATCCTGTAAAAATTGAAATAATCTCTTTTGCCATACTCTTAAAAAAATATCTTGCACTAAATCTTCCGCAGTTGCGGGATCCACAAACTTACGGGCATAAAAGATCAACATCGGGACATTTGTTTTGTACAACATCCTGAATTGATTTAATTCCCGATCTTCCTCTTCGATTTTCTTCATATTCGTAGTCAACAAAGAATCCTCTTTACAAGTATAAACGACTTACCTCCATCATTTACTTATACGATACGATTCTTTTTTAGGAAAAGTTTCCTCTATTTGGATATTTACCATTATATCATATGCCAGACAACTACAAAAAAAGCACCCCCTGATACAGAGAGTGCTTTCATATTCAATAATAATCTATTAATTATTCGTCTGTTTGCGTAGCAGCGTATGCTTTCAGCAATTTGTCCTGAACATCGGTCGGAACAAGTTCGTAAGCAGCAAACTTCATGGTGAACGAAGCACGGCCACCGGTAATTGAACTCAAGGAGGTTGAATAGCTCGACATTTCTTTCAGAGGAACTTTTGCCAGCAACTTTTCAAATCCCTTTTCACTGTTCATACCCATAATGATGGCACGACGACCTTGCAGGTCACTCATTACATCACCCAGGTAATCGCCGGGAACGGAAACTTCTACATCATAAACAGGTTCAAGGATCTTCGGACCCGCTTCTTTAAAGGCAGTACTGAAGGCATTACGACCGGCCAGCATGAAAGAAATTTCATTACTGTCAACCGGGTGCATCTTGCCATCATAAACAATGATGCGCACGTCACGGGCGTACGAACCGGTCAACGGTCCCTGTTCCATACGTGCCATAATACCTTTCAGAATAGCCGGTAAAAAACGTGCATCGATGGCTCCACCAACGATACTGTTAATAAATACCAGCTTACCACCCCAGTCCAAATCAATAGTTTGCGTATCACGTACGCTAATTTTAAATTCTTGTCCGCCGAAACGATACATATCCGGAGCCGGCATACCTTCGTAATAAGGTTCCACAATCAGGTGAACTTCACCGAACTGACCAGCACCACCGGATTGTTTTTTATGACGATAGTCTGCACGGGCAGCTTTGGTAATCGTCTCACGATACGGAATCTTCGGTTCGATATATTCGATCGGCAGCTTATCATTATTTTCAATTCTCCATTTCAACGTACGCAAATGGAATTCTCCTTGTCCGGAAATAATCGTTTGTTTCAGTTCCTTAGACTGCTCGATCACCCATGTCGGATCTTCCTCACGCATACGGTTCAATATTTCCATCATTTTTTCCGAATCTGCTTCATTGACCGGCTTAACGGCTCGGCGGTATTTCGGATCCGGATATTTGATGAAGTCGAATTTGTAATCGCATCCCTTACCATTCAGGGTATTACCACGACGTACATCTTTCAGTTTTACGGTTGCACCGATATCACCTGCTACCATTTCAGTCACCTCGTTACGGGTCTGGCCGGCAACAGAAAAGAGCTGTGCGATACGTTCTTTTGAGCCACGGTCGGCATTCAGCAAATCGTCTCCTTCTTTTATCTTTCCTGATATCACTTTAAAATAGGAAACCTGGCCGATATGCGGTTCTACCGTAGTCTTGAAGAAGAACAGGCTGGTCGGACCGTCTGACACCGGAGTAACCTCCACTCCTTCGGTAGTTACCGGACGAGGCATCTTATCGGTACAAGGCACCACATTACCCAGGAATTCCAGAGTACGGCGAACGCACATATCACGTCCTGCGCAAACACAGAATACAGGGAACATACTGCGGGTCACCAGACCTGCACGGATTCCTGCACGCATATCGTCTTCACTTAAAGTGCCTTCTTCAAAGAATTTCTCCATCAGCATATCGTCATTCTCGGCAGCAGCCTCAACGAGTGCTTTATGAAGCTCCATTGCTTTATCCATTTCTTCTGCGGGAACTTCCAATACTTCAGGCACACCGCCTTCGGGTTTCCAGCGATACATCTTCATCTTCAACACATCGACAATGGCATTGAAAGCTACTCCTGTATTCACCGGATACTGGATAGGAACGATCTTGCTGCCGAACTGATCTCTCAGCTGGGCAATAGTTCCGTCGTAGTCCGCTTTATCGTTATCCAACTGGTTGACAACGAAAATAACGGGTTTATGAAATTGTTCTGTATACCGGAACTGGTTCAATGTTCCTACTTCCACTCCATACTGGGCATTCAACACCATCAGTGCTGTATCAGTCACGTTCAGAGCGGAAACAGCTCCACCGATAAAGTCGTCCGAACCCGGGCAATCGATGAAATTCAGCTTCCTGTCCTGCCATTCAACACTGAAAACGGTTGAGAACACTGAGTAGCCATACTCTTTCTCAACCGGGAAATAGTCGCTCACCGTATTTCCTGCGTCTACAGAGCCGCGACGTTTTATAACTCCACCCTCGTAAAGCATTGCTTCAGCGAGAGTGGTTTTCCCAGAGCCCGAACTTCCCAAGATAGAGATGTTCTTAATTTCGTTTGTTTGGTATACTTTCATGATATCAGGTAATTTGAGTTTAACAATAAATATCATTACGTGAAATACTCACGAGGCCGCAAATTAGAGAATGTACAGGAAAAAAGCAATTATCTGCCTCCTGTTTGAGAACTATGTTATGTAACAGGCCTATGATTTAAACAATAGAATCATTACTTTTGTCATGAAATAAACAGAAAGTATGGCAGGCCTTTACATCCATATTCCCTTTTGTGCAAAACGTTGTTTGTACTGTGATTTTTTCTCCAATACGGAGATGAAATATAAAGAACCGTATGTCGACGCATTGATCCGTGAGTTGGAAATGCGGAAGGATTATATAGATGGCGAGCCGCTTGAAACGATCTATTTCGGAGGAGGGACACCTTCGCAACTACAGTCGAAAGACTTCGAACGCATATTCAATGCCATTCATCGCTTGTTCGATGTAAGTCATTGTTCTGAGATCACGCTGGAAGCCAATCCGGATGATATGACACCTGAATATGTGACTTCTCTATGTTCATTCCCTTTTAACCGCATCAGTATGGGGGTACAGAGTTTCAAAGAAGAGGACCTCCGTTTCCTGAATCGCCGCCATAACCGGGAACAAGCTTTACGGGCTGTAGAGTTATGTAAGGAAAACGGCCTGTCGAATATAAGTATCGACCTGATCTACGGTTTACCCGGACAAACATTGGAAGAATGGGAGTCTAACCTCGATAGGACTATCCGCCTGGATATTCCCCATATTTCCGCTTACCATTTAATATATGAAGAAGGGACCGCCTTATATAAATTAAAGGAAGCGGGAAAGATATCTCCTGTTGAAGAAGAGGTCAGCGTAACTCTTTTCACCTCCCTGATCGACCGACTGACGGCAAACGGCTATCTTCACTATGAAATATCCAACTTTGCACGTCCCGGAATGATCTCACGCCATAACAGTTCTTACTGGACCGGCGAGAAATATCTGGGTATAGGACCGTCTGCCCATTCCTACAACGGAAAAAGCCGCCAATGGAATATATCCTCCCTTCCGGCCTACATCCGGGGGATTGAGAAGGGATTGCCGAACATAGAAGTGGAAGAACTGGATATAAACACCCGTTACAATGATTTCATTATTACCGGACTTCGTACCATGTGGGGAGTCAGTTTAACCGAAATTCAAAGACAGTACGGAAATGACAAATTAATCTATTGTAAGAAGCAGGCCTCCCCTTATCTCAAACAGGGATTACTCGTCCAAAAAGAGGATATTCTCACGCTTTCCCGCAACGGAATTTTCATATCCGATAGTATAATGAGTGATCTTTTATGGGTCTAAAATTAACAAAACAGGCCTCCGAAACAACGAAATGGCGGGTTATTCGTACAAATTCTGCACATTTTTACTATTTTTGAGAAATAAATTGTACAACATATAAAACTATTATCTATATTTGCCCTGTCAAAAAGCAGCAAATAGTGCCATATTTATATATAATATCAGGTTGCAACGGAGCAGGGAAGACCACAGCTTCATTTACAATTCTTCCGGAAATGTTGAAGTGTAAAGAGTTTGTGAACTCCGACGAGATAGCCAAGGGGCTTTCCCCTTTTAACGCAGATAGCATCGCCGTAGCTGTAGAAGCAAGCCGTATTATGTATAAACGCATTAAGGAACTCATCGCAGCCGGTGAGACTTTTGCAATGGAAACTACGCTCGCCACCCGGTCAGTCGCAAACCTGATCAGGGAAGCACAAAGGGAAGGTTATTATGTTACATTGTTGTATTTCTGGTTGAATACGCCGGATTTAGCAGTGGAACGGGTAAAAATGAGAGTGGCCGCCGGTGGTCATAACATACCGGAGAGTACAATCCGTCGCAGATATGAGGCGGGTATCCACAACTTGTTTGAACTATATCTCCCTATTAGTGATTATTGGATGATAACAGACAATTCTATGTCTCCGATGGAAGTAATAGCCAAAGGATTCAGGAAGGATAAAAAAGAGATATATAATTCGGATATTTACACTAAACTTGAACATCATGAGTGAACAAGAAGTAAGAGAATTTGAAGAGAATATAGTAAAAGGTGCCAATATAGCTTTTCAACGCTTAGTTAACCAGAAAAAGAAAGAAGACGGAGAATTAGTATTCTCACGTAACGGATATATTTTCCGCGTTAAAGCGGCTGATCTGGAAAAAGGCATATTTTAATTATTTCAGAATATAAAAAAAGCGAGTGATTATCGATCATTCGCTTTTTTTATTATACCCAGAAAGGTTTACTTTCCTTCTATTCAACCAGTTCCATTTCCTTCAACAGGTAACTTGCTCCGGCATATTTGTCTATCAGGAACAAGACATAACGGATATCCACAATGATACTGCGCTGATAATCGGGCAAATATTGGATATCGCCTCCTACACCTTCCCAGTTACGGTCGAAATTAATACCGATCAGCTCTCCGTTCGCATTCAATACCGGGCTTCCCGAATTACCTCCGGTCGTATGTGTCGTCGCACTGAAGGCTACCGGCATTCTTCCGTCAGCCAATTGATAACGACCGAAATCTTTAGCTTCATACAAAGCCTTCAAACGGCCCGGAACAACAAATTCCCAATTTGTCGAATCCTCTTTTTCCATGACACCGTCAAGAGTGGTCTGGCAGTTATAATAGACTGCATCCTTCGGACGATAGCCTTTTACTTGCCCGTAAGTCAGACGTAAGGAGAAATTGGCATCGGGAAAGTTCGCTTTATCCTGATACATGGCTAACAGACCTTTCACATACTCCCGGTGTGCCAGGGCATAGCCAGTGTCAAAGTCTGCCAATGCTGCATTCAGGTTCGCTTTTTCTTCCTGTACCGATTTGGCAAAGAGAATCATGGGATCTTCCTCGAGTGTCTTAACAGACGGACGTGTTTTGAACTTTTCAAAGTTCTCTTCACTTCCGTAGATAGACTTTTCGAAGAGATAATCGACAAAGCGGTCGACATCCCCTTTGAATTTTTTATCGATCAAAGCAAAGTAAGCAGGTTGAGACTTGGCAGGGATCAGGCGGCGATATTCTTTCAACATCACCTTAGCTATCTTCCGGTCTACTTCCGGCGAATAGTCTTTATCGGCAAAGCGGTGATAAGACATATCCAGCAAACGTATCTGCTTCTGCTGTTCGTTACGGTCTTTCCCTTTCAGGACATTACATACGGATTGTACTTCCGCCGGTACCTTTGTAAACTCGATACCACGGAGGATCGCTTCATCCAACATCCAGCTACGAAAACGCAGGTCTTTACGGTCGGAAACGATCTGTTCCAACGTGGACAAGGCTTCGGGATAGGTTGTTTCGTTATTCTTCTGTGCCCAGGCAATCAAAAGGTCTTGTTCCTCTTTCTTTACCTGCTCGAAATTACGCTTTTTAATCGCCCAGTTACTGCCGATCGCATTTTTATAGGCATTAGTCGATCCGGCATATTTACTTGCATACTGGATACGGACAGAAGGGTCTTTCAGCATTTCATCCAACATGACTTCCTGGCGGAGATTACGGATATTGATACGGACCGTATTGTCGATATCACGGCGCTCCGCTACTTCCCAGGAGGTATAATATTTATTGGTACGGCCGGGGAAACCCATCATCATCGCATAATCGTCTTCCTCAACGCCCTTGATAGAGATTTTAAACCAGCGCTTTGGACGCAACGGGACGTTCGACTCAGAATACTCTGCCGGATTACCGTTAACATCGGCATATACACGGAATACAGAGAAGTCTCCGGTATGACGCGGCCACATCCAGTTGTCGGTATCGGCACCGAACTTACCTACAGATGAAGGAGGAGCACCTACCAATCGGATATCCGAATAGATTTTCTTCGTGAACATATAATATACGTTACCTCCGTAGAATGCTTTGATCTCGACATCCGTCCCGGGGTTATCCTGCAGGAACTTCTCGCCGACCCTGGTTTTAGCCAGTCCATTCAGATATTTGGGAGAGAGGAAATTCATGCTGTTCGGATCGGTGTCTTTTGTCAGTTCCGCCTTTACATAATCGGTGACATCTTCTATTTTATCAATGAATGTGACAGTCAAGCCCGGATTCGGTAATTCCTGGTCGCGGGAAACTGCCCAGAAACCGTCCGTCAGGTAATCATGTTCCAGTGTACTGTGCTGCTGGATCTGACCATATCCGCAATGATGGTTAGTCAGCAGCAGACCGTCCGGCGAGACGATTTCACCCGTACAACCTCCGCCAAAAATGACGACAGCATCTTTCAGGGATGCAGAATCAGGACTATATATATCATAGTCCTGCAATTTAAGTCCTAGTGCCTGCATTTCGGGAAACTTCTGTTGCTTGAGCAACGGAAGCAACCACATACCCTCGTCCGCTATTGCAGGCAACGATAAGGCAGCAGCCAGGACAGATAATAAGATTTTCTTCATGGTGTTTTATTGTTTAAATTAATATTGTTTCTTCGCCCACCCGGTATAGGGTTCTTTAGTCAACATCGAATTGTAATACCTGCGGTCGCCACTAACTTCCTCTCCTATCCATTCCGGTTTTTCGAAAGGTTCGTCTTCGGAGGCCAGTTCTATTTCGGCCATGATCAATCCTTCGTTAGCTCCGTGAAAAACATCGACCTCCCAGGTATGTCGTCCGGCACGGATCAGATGACGTACTTTATCTATGGCACCCGGCTCACAGAGTTTCAGCAATTGCTCTGCATCCGTCAATGGTATTTCCTGTTCGAACTCATAACGGCTCAACCCTTTATCGTCCGACGGACCTTTAATAGTCAGATACCCTTTATCGCCACGGATACGAACACGTACCGTACGACCGGGTTGGGAACAGATATATCCCTGCACAATCCGCTGAGAACTATAGACATCTTTAGAGAAGTCCCCTTTAACAATGAATTTTCTTTCTATTTCGGTTGCCATAGTTTATTTATTATCAGATTTGAATATTTCAATAATTATCAATAATGAGCTATCCCTTAATCAAAGTGACTTAGCCATTACAGGTTTATTTGCCGTCAGTTTTAACTGACGGTTTACAAGTTGCTTCTCTTTATTGGCTTCAGCCACATTTCTCTTTACATAGAGAGACTCTTTAAATGGGACTAAAGTCCAAAGAGATAGAGCATTTACTTATCCGTCGGTTAAAACCGACGGCAAATGGACCTGTAACTATACCAGCCCTATTGATGACTGATGGTTTATTGCTGAATAGTTCAAATCTTTCTAAATCCGAATATTTACCATATCTCCCTTTCCTGATTGCTTCGGGAAGAAGGAGCCTCCTTAAAAATACTCCGTACTTTCTCTTGACTCTCTCCTTTTAAAACAGTTTTTCTTCAGCAGGGAAACTGTTGCCGACACTGTCGGCAATATTGTCGACAGCGTCAGCAAAATTGTCGACGACGTCGGCAAAGCTGTCGAGGGCGTCGGCAACAACTTTCCGCAAGGGTAACATGACTTATCCGGCACTTATCCGTTATATATCAGGAGCTGATCTTACTTGATAGTAACCATAGTAGCACCAAAGCCATACTCACGGAAAGAAGCATCCTGATAATAATACTGTTTGTATCTTGTTTTCAGTTCTTTTTCTATCGCCTTACGAAGCACGCCGTCACCTTTTCCGTGGATGAAGACAATCTTCTGTCCTTTATGATTGGCATACTTGCCCAATACTTCGTGGAACTTATCCAACTGATAAGTCAGCATATCCGCATTGCTCAGGCCATTTGTATTATCCAGCAGTTCAGTTATATGCAGATCGACTTCCAGCACAGCAGTGTTAGACTTCTTCTTTACGATAGGCTGCGGCGCATGACGTTCTTCCTGCACTTTCTGATACATTGCTTCCTTTAAATCTGCAGCGGAAACAAGCAGTTCCCTCTCCGGAACATCGTTACGGACAATTGGATAAACCATTGCATCTTCTTCGAAGAAGTCATTTTCCATAAAACAATGCTGCTTGTAGAACTTCACCGTATCAAGATGCAGCTCTACAGAGATGGAATTCTTCAGGGAATAAGGCTTATCTTTCTTGAAAGCGATCAACTGCACGCAGATACGTTCAAGGTCATTCAGATCTTCTTTGCCAAACTCTTCCAGGAAGATTTTCGTATTCGGTTCTATCAGGCCATTATAGCGGCTGATCCAGCTATTGTTATGGCGGTTCATATAATTAAAGAACAGATAGTAGTTACTGTCATTGATGAAGTAAGTTTCATAACCGCTCTGCTGCATCACCTTGGTCGGTTCGAGGGGAAGATAAGCCAGATAGATATTCATCCGCTCTCCTTCGGCAGTTTCCTCGATCTTCACTTCTTCAGGCTTCGGTTGCGGTTTGGGGGCAGATTGTTGAACCTGGACCTGCGGTTGTGCTTTCGGACGGTTCGAGCTATGTACCTGCATTTCATTTTCTCCACCTACCACTACGCATTCGCGGATCAGTGCGGGGACTTCAAAACCGTCTTCATCCTCTACCAGTACCTGATCCTTCCCTTTAAAACTACGTACGATTCCGCCTCCTGTGGTATTCAGGAAACGGACTTTATCTCCGACTTTTACAGTATTCATCGTTTTATTATTAGTGTTATGAACACAAAAGTAATACATTTCCCACACATTTGTAGTACTTTTGCAGCCGGTTCGATAAGAACGTATCCGAAAACAGAGATAGCAATGGTTACAAAAACTCAACAGATAAGTATCGAAGATTATAACTATTCGTTACCTGATGAACGAATAGCAAAGTTTCCCCTGCCCAAACGGGATGAATCCAAATTATTACTTTACCGGGACGGAAAAGTGGGCGAAAGCGTTTTCAAGCATATTACCGATTATCTGCCGGAAGGTTCACTGATGGTATTCAACAATACCCGCGTCATCCAGGCACGGTTATTATTCCAGCGTGCGACAGGAGCACAGATCGAAGTATTTTGTCTTGATCCTGCTGTGCCACATGATTATGAACTTATCTTTCAGGAAACAGAAGCATGTAACTGGATTTGCCTGATCGGGAATGCGAAGAAATGGAAAGAGCCTGTTCTTTCACGCGAGATAACCGTTGCAGGTCAGACTGTCAGACTGTCTGCCGAGAAAGTACAAAGCAACGGAGAGACACACCAGATCAGGTTCAGCTGGAGCGGAGGTTTCAGCTTTGCTGAAGTACTGGATGCTGCGGGCGAACTTCCCATACCTCCTTATCTGCACCGGAAAACAGAAGAGAGCGACCTGAAGACGTATCAGACTGTTTATTCAAAAATCAAGGGTTCGGTTGCCGCACCGACGGCAGGGCTTCATTTTACCCCGGAAGTGCTGGCAGATCTGGATGCCAAAGGTTTCGGCCGTGAAGAGTTGACACTGCATGTCGGAGCCGGAACATTCAAACCGGTCAAAAGCGAAACGATCGAAGGGCACGAAATGCATACCGAATATATATCCGTACGCCGCAGCACGATCGAACGGGTCATGCAGAACCTGGGACATATTATCGCCGTAGGGACAACTTCCGTCCGCACGCTCGAAAGCCTTTATTATATCGGTACGACACTTGCCGCCAATCCGGAAGCGACTTCCGAAGAGTTGGTCGTCAAACAATGGATGCCGTACGAGGAAAGTAACAACCGGCTGACAACCGCAGAAGCCCTGCAGAACATACTCGACTATCTGGATAAACATCAATTGAACACCCTGATTACGGCTACCCAGATCATCATTGCCCCCGGCTATGAGTTCAAGATTGTAAAAGGCATCGTGACCAACTTCCACCAACCCAAAAGCACCTTGCTCCTGCTTATCTCAGCTTTCGTGAAAGGGGATTGGATGAATATATATAACTATGCGTTGGAACATGATTTCCGATTCTTGAGTTACGGGGATAGCTCGCTATTATTATAATAATGAATATACGGTTCAGGCAATATCCTTTCAATCCATTCGTTATTACATAGTATAAAGATTATCCGGTGATGAATAAGAAGATTACTCCCTATATATTACTGTTTTTAACCGCTTTACTGTTGTTTTCCTGCAAATCAGCCAAGCTGAGCGATGCGGAAGAGAAGCAGCGGATCGGCGAATACTTTGAGGCAGCAGCTATCTATCGGAAGGTTTATACGAAAACATCTCCTCAGAAAAGAGACTTACGCGGGTATATCGCTTACCGGATGGCGGAATGTAACCGTCTCATTAATAATACACCGAGAGCGACCAGCGCTTATATGAACGCATTGCGTTACGAATATCCCGACAGCATCGTGAGCCTGCGCCTGGGACAGATGTACCAGAAAACCGGCAGATATACAGAAGCCATACGTTACTACAATGATTTCCTGCAACGGAACCCGGAAAGCGAACTGGCCCTCAATGGTATCAAAGGGAGCGAATTGGCTCCGCAATGGAAACAGAATCCGAGCCGTTATATCGTTAAGCGGATGGAGAAATTCAATTCCCGCCGCGGCGACTTCAGCCCGATGTTATACGGCGACAAATACGACCAGCTTTATTTCACCTCTTCCCGTACACCTAAAGGGGCAAACAAAGACAAGGATGAGACGGTCAGTGCTATCACCGGCATCAGGAACAACGACTTTTTCCTGGTCAAGCAAGATGAACAAGGCAACTGGCTTGCTCCTGTCGAACTGGAAGATGAAGTGAATACCGAATTTGACGAAGGAACTCCTTCTTTCTCAAAAGACGGAAACACGATGTATTACACCTATTGCGCACAAGACCCGGAAGGACCGCGTACTTCTGAAATTTACGTATCTACCCGCAGCAGCGCCAAATGGGGTAAAGGGACACGTGCCAGTATTGTGAAAGACTCAGTGACAGCTTTAGGTCATCCGGCCATTTCTCCTGACGGGAAATACCTTTATTATGTATCCGATGCTGTGGGAGGTTTCGGAGGAAAAGATATTTTCCGTTCCCGTCTTGTAGGCAATGACTTCGGTCCGATGGAAAACCTGGGACCAGAGATCAATACTCCCGGCGACGAGATGTTCCCATACGTACGCGACTCCGTCACGCTCTACTTTGCTTCCAACGGACATCCGGGGATGGGCGGCCTCGACCTTTTCAAAGCGACTCAGGACAGCACCGGCAAATGGCATGTCGAGAACCTGAAAGCACCGATCAACTCAATGGGAGACGATTTCGGTATTACCTTCGAGGGGAACAAGGAAAAAGGATTTTTCAGTTCCAACCGTAACGATGCACGCGGTTATGATCACCTATATTCGTTCGAACTTCCTATTATAACCATATTTATCGAAGGTATTGTCTTCGACGTGGATGAAAATCCGATCGAGGATGCAACGGTCCGTATTGTCGGTAAAGACGGTCTGAACGAAAAGGTACTGGCGAAGAAAGACGGCACTTACCGGGTGGAACTGGAACGCGATATCCGTTACGTCATGATGGCTAGTGCCCGCGGTTACCTCAACCAGAATTTCGAACTGAGAACCGGACCGGAAGAGAAGAACGAGACTTATATCGTAGACTTCTATCTTTCCCCGATCAGCAAACCGGTCGTTATCGAAAATATCTTCTACGATTTCGATAAAGCAACCCTGCGCCCCGAATCGCAAAAGGCACTGGACGAAATGATCAAGATGCTGAACGATAACCCGAATGTAACGATCGAGCTGGGAGCACATACCGACCGTAAAGGCAGCGACCAGTATAACGAACGCCTGGCACAACGCCGTGCCCAGTCGGTAGTGGATTATCTGATTGCCGGAGGCATCGACAAAGAACGTCTGGAAGCCAAAGGATACGGTGAAAGCGTTCCGAAGGTGATCAATAAGAAAATGGCCAAAAGCTTCGACTTCCTGAAGGAGGGGGATATACTGACGGAAGAGTTTATCCTGACACTGACTCCCGAACAACAGGAAATGGCTGACCAGATAAACCGCCGTACAGAATTTAAAGTACTCAGAACAAACTATAACCTGTTCTAAAGGTATCGTTATTCCGTTTTGCTTTTCGCCAACACTTCGGAAAAGGAGATGGGCCAGTCTATAGCACTCATCAATGTTTCGAAAGCCAGACGACAGTTAAGCGGAGTAACCATATATTCGGAATACAGATCGCACACGGTCAATGCCAGCATCATCTTGACGTTGTAATGTGCCCCTTTCAGAATAACCAGGCTTTCCAGAACAGATGTTTCCCGTGCCTTCTCAAAATCCTGCTCCGTCAAAAGGATCTTATTCTGTAACTGTTGAAAATGCGGACAATCAGATACGGGTGTGTAGCCATCCATTCCCTCTGCAATATCCAGTAAAACCCGGCAAACAGCAATCCGTTCTCTTTCTTTAGGATTCATATAGTAGATCAAGCCGCCCTGTTTCCCTTGTTTGGCATTTTATATAATAAAGAAGCGTGGGAACTGTTAATCCATTATTCGGAACTGAGGTATCGCCAAACACCCATCGAACAAATAATAAGACAACAGCCCACGCCCTATTGTATATACAGGAGTATATATAACAAGCGTGAGCGTTCAGTTGTCTATCATCTTCGTTCGACTAGAAACTTGGCGATTTTCAGTTCCAAAGATAATATCTTAAACGCTTATATGTCACTCAGCAAATGAGCAGCCGAAACTCAAAGGGCCATTCATCTGTTGAATGGGACAAAGATAGCTAAAAGCAATAATATATATTCTTTGCAAAGAATTATTAACAAGAAAAAAAGGCCACCTGCAATAGGTAGCCTTCCTTTTATAGCAAAATAGCGATCTCGGTTGTTAATCAACGGGAATCATTCTACAGTAAATTTATAAATACATTCGCTGGTATACTTTTCTCCCGGGTTAAGAACGACACTCGGGAAGTCCGGATGATTAGGCGTATCCGGGTAATGCTGTGTCTCCAGACAGAAAGCTCCGCGATGCGGATAAGTCACGCCGTGCTTGCCGGTATCTTTTCCATCCATAAAGTTTCCGGTATAAAACTGGATACCCGGTTCGTTGGTATATACTTCCAGAGCGATACCGCTAGTCGGAGAATAAGCCTTAGCTGCCAGTACATTCTTGTCACCGTTTGTATTCAGTACCCAGTTCAGGTCATAACCATGACCGAACTGTAACTGCTGGAACGGGTCGTTGATCTGCTTGCCGATAGCGACCGGAGTACGCAGATCCAGCGGAGTTTCATCAACAGGGCTGATACCTACAGGGATCAGGGTGCTGTCAACCGGCGTATAGTTATCCGCATTGATCATAACCAACTGATCCAACACATTGGAACCGGGAACGCCGGAAAGATTGAAATAACTATGGTTTGTCAGGTTCACAACCGTTTTCTTGTCCGTCGTTGCTTCATATTTGATATCGACAGCATTATCATCCGTCAATGTATAAGTTACTTTGATATTCAGATTCCCCGGGAAACCGGCTTCTCCGTCTTTCGAAAGATAAGTCAGCTCCAAAGACTGGTCGTTCAGCTGTTTAGCATCCCACATACGGGCATGATATCCCTGAGGACCACCATGCAGGCAATGCATGCCGTCATTCTTTGGCAACGTATATTCCGTGTCATCCAACGTGAATTTAGCCTGGTTGATACGGTTTCCATAACGTCCGATCAAAGCTCCGTAGTTACCGTCCGACTGCACATACCGGTTGATATTGTCATATCCCAGCACGACATCCGTCATTTTGCCATTCTTATCAGGGACCATTACGGATACCAGTCGTCCACCGTAGTTAGTAACGCAAGCTTCTGCCCCATTTTTATTCTTCAACACATACAAGGCGGTAGGCTTTCCCTCCACTTCCGATACGAAATCAGACTTCATTAAACCGGAAATTGTAGCCTCTTCTTTTTTTTCGCCGCATGACAACAATAAACACATTGCCATAACAGCCATACACAGTCTTTTCATTTCAAATTGATAAATTAAAGTGTTTGTTGGATATGGGGCAAATATACACCATTCTAACCAGAATATCCTCCCTACACCGAATAATAATATCTTTTAACGAATCCGGAACTTCATCGTTTGCATTCCCTCTCTTCCTTCGATTCTCAAGGTATAGACACCCATAGAAAGAGATGACAAGGAGACTGTTTCTCCCGGATGACGAGAGTGAAAGACCAGTTTTCCATCCATTGCGTAGACTGCCAGGTTATTGTAATTGCCGTCCAAATACAAGATATTATCCACAATAGACAGACTACCGGCAGGCAAACTAATTTTCTCCGTCGATACCGGATCTTTATATACCAGATCAACACGCTGTACCGACAGGGTGTTATTCTCTTTTATCTTACTACGGTTACGGTAATCTGCTCCCGAAAGTGTTATATTCATCTTTTCGGGTATCTCATCAGAATAATAATCGATCGGCACAGAAATACGTGTCCAGTCGGACAGCTCGCCCTTTATTTCATATTCGGCTTTACCGATCAGGGTAACGGAACCGTTCTCCGCCAGCACATCTTTCTCGTTGTCGATCAATTCTTTATCATCAGGACTGGAAGATACGACTGTTCCTTTCCACAGATAAAGAACAATCCAGGCAGTCTCTTCCGACACTGCTTTACGTTTGAACACGCCGACTATCGAATCCGGACGATGGGTAAATTCTATTCCTCCCGTCGTACCTCCGTCACTTTTGGAGATATCCGAGATATTGGCATATACCCACGGAGTACCTAAAGAGATATAAGCCGGCGCATTCGAGCCCATCCCGAACAAACCGACGAACTGATTGGTTAACAGAACAGAACCATCAGAACTACGGGTTACCAATTCTTTCTTTACCCCCATCTGACTGACATTCGAAGCTTTCCATCCGGCCGGCTGCTTACCGACTCCATTATAACCAGTCTCCCACTCTGCGGAGAAATCACCATTCGGAATGGATTGAGCGCTGAGATAGCAACAAAACGCAGAGCTGTTAATAATCAAAATACAACATAAAAGCCTTAGTAGATTTTTCCTCATAATACTTTGTTTTATAGTGATTTATACTACAAATATATAAAAGCCCTCCGAATATTCATCCGGAAGGCTTCTCTTTTTATCTATATTATCTCTTTACCGGTGAATCTGCATTCGCCTGTGAAAAGACATATGTCACTAATACAAAACTACTTCTTTATGATCCGAACCGTCTTCGCTTCGCCATTTGTTAAAACGATACGTACCAGGTAATAACCGCTACGCAACTGGCTCAGGTCGATCACCTGTTCCGGATTCTTAATAAGTTTCTGGAGCTTACCGGCTGCATCGACTACATAGATCGCTTCCACCGGAGTTTCAGATACAACTGTCGCATTATACTCTACGATCGTAGGATACAGACCGACACCCTGCAAAGTGATAGATTCATTGCCTACTGAACCTAGTTTCACATTGAAGATTACAGAATCGCGATGTGCCAGATGGTTGGTCGACTCCGGTATAGTGATGTAAACCTTACTTATGCCTTCACTCTTACCGATCACATGTACACCTTCCGCATGTTCACGTAAACCTGCAATCTGGATCGATTCGGCAGCATAAGAGATCTTAGCCGGAGATTCGCAACTTGCATACAACAGAACAGAATCACCCACCATGACAGTTGTCGATTCTACAGAATACTGAAGACCGGCAGCCGCTTTGGCTATTGTCAGTTTTCCGGGCACCAAAGTAACGGCATAATTATCTTCATCTGAACTCAGACAGTCGATAATCAGGTCGTAAGTACCGGCATTGATAGGTTTCACATTCGTCTTCACAGTATACAGGAAGTTCAATACATCCGGATTATCACTACCGACAAAACCTTCGTATGCAGGTGTCAGTTCAGGAATTTCATCACCGTAAACAATATTGACCGTGCCCGCCTTGATAGTCAGCATGGCTTTCGAAACGGTAAGTGTTCCCGTACCTCCTACTACTGTATAGTTTGTACCCGGATCACCGCCTTCTATATATAATGTATAGTTACCGGCTCCGGTAATCGTACCGGCGACTTTTACAACAGGAGCAGTTGCTGCCCTGAAATCGTCGCTGCCGATAAATCCGGAATAAGTATATTCGAATGTTGCCGGTAACTCTTCACCATAAGAGATCAACGCATCTTTCGGCTTCACATATACTTCGCGCGGTTTGATCTGCATCTTTTCCTTGCGGACAAGCAGGTCGGAACCATTATGTTTCACAAAGATAGAGATGTTATAGATACCCGCTTCAACCGGCAGATCAGGATCGCCATCGTAAGTAATGATCGGATTATATGTCGTGATACCTTTCAGGTCTGTCAATTGTACATCGGCTGCTTTCGGCGTACCGTCGTAATCGAATACCATATTGCCCAGAACGACATTGTAATCAGCTTCGTTCTTCAGACGTACTACTTTAAAAACTTCCGATTTCAGAGCTTCCTCCTGTCCGGATTCCGCATTGTAACGGGCAGTGATTGTAACACCTTCGTCACCGGTCAGGTCTTTTGCACGCAGATACCAGATACTTTCTACCTTTTCAACCTGGATCAGAGCCGGATTGGAAGATTCGTAAGTGATCTGAGAACCTTCGGCAATTACAGTCGCCCCCTGTTTTACTACAGCATTCAACCGTACAAGGTCACCTACGATCAATTCGTTCTGTATCGGAGTCCAAACCATGACATAGCTGTTATCCGGATAAACCTGATAACGGGCTTTTCCTACAATTGTAATTTCATAATTCGGATTTTCCTCATTAATAGCGGTAATACCCGTCAGTTCGTATGTGCCTACCGGCAGGATACCTTCCGGACGGTTATTGATAACCAGGTTCTTGATACGGTTACCGACAGTTACCGTCGCCGTTGAATCCAGATTGTTCGCCGATTCGTCCAGTTTGAAACCTTCATAAGAAATGAATTCTTTCTGAACCTCTGCTTTGTTAAATGCAGGATCGGCCGAAGCATAAGCTCTCTTGATCGTATCCAGACGGATGATCAGCGGTGCTTTCGCCACTTCCAGACGAACGCTGTCGTTCGTTTTAGTACCCGGAACCAATGTATTCATAAGTAACTTATAATTACGATCTTTCGCCACGAACGGAGGTTGAACAGACTTGTCTTCCGTAACTACCTTAATCTGCAAAGTATCGTTATAAGAACCAGCATGCAGGGTGTTATCGGCGGCAACCGGCTTAACGACTACTTTCGGCATAAAGTCGATAATATCGTCAGGAGTACTTGTTGTCTGATATTTGGCATCAAAGATAGCCAGACCACGTTTCTTGTCGGCATCGTTCGGTTCGAATGTCCAGGTCGTGTCCTTATCGGCTTCACCGTATACGCGGTCTACGATCACTTTCCAGATAGCCAGTTGACGCTGGTTGATCAGGAATGAACCGTCGACAGTCTTGAACGCATAGTTCAGAGAAGAAACCTTGTCGATATTATCCACTTTGGCAACATACAGGCTGTCCTCTTTCTGATTCGGCTTTTCACGTTTCAGATTCACCTCTGTCTTTTCAGTCGCTTTCTTACCTTCGTAATCGTAATATCCGGCAAGTGGAGCAACCTTGAAACCTTTATCGCCTTCAGCCGTTGCAGAAATATAATTCACCGCCTCAGCAGCTTTAGAGAAAGCATAGGAAGGAGCTGTCACAGCAGGTTTCTCCGCTCTCTTTTTCAGCCAGAAGTATCCGTCCGGATTCGCTTCACCATAGATTTTCTGCATGACATTGACAGATTTAGCATCTATAGTTACTGCCTGATACGCATCAAAGACCGTAATGGTGATCGTATCTTTCCTCACTTCATACTTTCCGGCAGCAATTGCCTGGATATCATAATTAGACAATCTCCATGTAACCTGAGTGGTCGCAGCTTCCGTCAGCTCATAGCTGTATGTACCAACATCGCTTTTAGGTTTATTTACCGCAGCTGAAACAGCCGTATGAACGACAGCCAGATTATCCCCTTCAAACAAGCCTTCCAGAGTCTGCTCATTCTTCAACTCGCCAGCCGTTATAACAAGTTCGCCAGCCGGAATAGTTCCGATATTAGCGTCATCGTATAAACGGACACTGTCGGGCACAGCCAGTGTAAGAGGAGCTTTGTTAACAGTCAGCAAACCTCTGCCTTCCTGCCAGGTATCAGACCAAACCAGCAAATTCAGTGAATAGTTGGCCGCCTGACCACCGGTCAGTTCGATCACATAAGTTCCGGGAGCCGAACTTTTATCGGCAGCAGAATAAGAGACAGTCGGCAACACATTCACCTGTGAATTGGTGAAAATGGCTTCCGTATCTCCATTTACAAATCCGTCGAACACAAAGTCTTTGGTGGACCAGGGCGTTACCGGATTCTCATCTCCATAGAAACGGCTGGTATCCTTAGCCGCAATATTCAACTCAGCGGGATTCACCGTAAGAGGCATACTTGTAAATGCACCTTCCCGGTTACTGACGAAGAACACGACATTGCTTGAATTTGCATATTGAAAATAACCGGTCAGATTATTCGCAACAAAACCCAGCGTTTCCCCGCCGCTAACTGTCGGCGTTGCTGAAAACTTCAGGACATCAAGAGCCTGCGTCGGAGCTTTAAACGTAACTCCTTCTCCGATATTACCATGTACACTTCCATCTCCATTCACATAGAAGTAGTTGAAACTGGTTCCGCTAATACCTCCTGCCACCGTTCCCAGTTCCTGACCATAGGTCATCGCTAACGGTGTATTGGCATTGAAACTCACATATATAGTATCAGGAACAGCTGTCTGTGCCTGCATGATACCGCCTGAAACGAGCATCAGGGGAAGCAGCATAAGCTGCTTCCTCGATGTTAATATTGATTTAATATATTTCTTCATACTAAATTAGTTTTACAGGTTACTTCTTAATGATCTTCACAGATTTGAATGTTCCGTCTTCCAATGTCACATTGAGCAGATAAATACCTGATCCAAATGATGACAGATCAATAACAGATCCCGGTTTGCGAATAACTTTCTGCACCGTTCCGTTCATCAATAGTAATTCTACTTGTTTGATCTCAGACGGAGCAGCAACTGTCACAGAGTGAGTAAACAGTCTCGGATAAACTTCGATATGATCAGTTACTGTGATCTTTTCATTATCGACAGACAGATATTCATCGTCTACCAAGAAGGTTACTACCACAGGTTCAGCAGCGTTATAGTTCTTGTTACCATGCTGCATAGCTGTAACCGTTACCGTACCGGAAGTAACCGGAGTCAGGATCCATGCGTCTCCAATCTGGTTCACATAAGCAACAGCGTCGTTAGACGAATTGAATGTAACCGGAAGTTTACTTGAAGCAGTCGCTGTAAGGATCACGTCGCCGCCTTCTACGTCTATTACGCTTTCAGGGCTCCAACTGATTTTCTGCGAAGCAGCCAGCAGATTGTACTTGCCGTCTATATAAGAAACTTCGTAGTTATCGGATGTATAATTATCAGAGAATGTGATCGGATAAGTTCCCGCATCAGATGTTCTTGTTATAGTAGAACTGATACGCGGAGCAAAACCGAGGTCTTTCAACGTTTCACCTTTCACGAAACCTGTAGCAGTATAAGTCAGTTCTTCCAGTTCTTTACCGTAAACAGACTCTTTATTATCGGCCTGGATAGTCACGGCAGCTTTGCTTACATTCAACAGACCGGATACATACGTGATCACATAGTTGCCACCGAAGTCCTGTGCAGAATACGGAGTCAGCTTATACGAACCAGCCTTACCGCTGTATGCTACGAGGCGAACCACCGGAGCCTGGCCGACCTTGAAGTCTTCACCATTCAGGAAGTCATTCTTGTTATAATCGTAAGCATTTGCATAAGCAGGCATTGCATCACCATACTTTATATCGAAGTTACGGGCTGTTACAACAACCGGCTTCGGAGCGATCACCATCTTGTTCTTAGCTGTGTAAGAATAAGTAACCGAACCAAGCGTAGCTTTTACCGTTACGGTATATACACCTGCATCCACCGGAGCATCCTGTGTAGAAGGATAATAGGTCGGAACCGATCCCAACTGGTCACCTTCGTAATAGATACTGAAATCTTTCACAGCTTCGCCGGTTTCCACATCTGTCACCTTCACGCTAACAGCTCTCGGAGAACCGTCGTAAATGCTGGTTACGTTAGAAACGATCACATTCACCTTAGCGGCATCTCCTTCCGGAGCAACCACTTTGATAGTACCCGTTACAGGGATCGACTCTTCATATGTATCGTCGCCGTCGGCAAATACGGTAATGGTTACAAAGTTGTCACCTTCCGTACGTACATTTCCGGTTACAGCATAAACACCTCTCGATACTTCAGACAGGATCACGCGTTCGCGATCGTTGCCTGACAACTCATAACGGATATCGTAGATAGACGGTTTACCGTCAGCTTCCGATTTCAGATAAGCAGACAACTCTACTGTTTCACCTACCGGGATCACCAGATTGCGCTGATCTTCCGGCCAGATGATCGTACGACGGATCTTATCGATCGACAATACACCGTTTTCGTGAGTCACTGCATAGTTACGGGCTTCTCCTTCTACCGTGAAGTAGATATCATAAGAACCACGTGAATCAGATTTAGCATCTGTTGCCACTTTCGGCATTACCGAGAATACATCAGCCAGGTTTTCATATTCGTTATTCTTCAAACCGATATATTCGATTTCAAGTTCAGGATTACCTGCACCGTATGCACGGTTGTAACTGCATGCGCGAACGATCAACGGTGCTTTCGTCACTGTCAGTCCAGCATTCACAAGAGTAGCACCCGATATATTGAAGTTCGGAAGCAACGCTGCGATCTGAGCAACAGCCGAAGAAGTAAAGCGCAGTTCGTATGTTCCTACGTCTGTCTTCTTATTAACACCGGACAAATCCAGCCAGCTCGTACGGTTTACCTTTTCACCGTTCAACAACTCTAGTATCTCTGCACGGAATGTATCGGACAGGTCGCCTGCCACATCAGCATATACGTCTGCATCGGTTGCATCTTCACCATATTCACGGGTTACCGAGATGGTTAAAATCAAATCTTCAGCTGCCAACGGAGCCGGAGTCACCGTTACTTTGGCTTCTGTTTCACTTGCGGCGAACTTAACACCGACAACCGGGGTCAACATATCTTTCACCATCGCATCTACTGCACGGATCTGATAATCACCTACCGCCGCTTCTGCTTTATAGACATTTTCGTCGACCGGCAGGATTGTTTCGAACAAATCGATCACATTCTTTTCGGCTAACAATTTCGCTTTATTCAACTTCGGTTCTGCCACGAATGTTAACTTAGTACTCAGGTCGGTATCTTTTGTTACTTCCGTACCATATACTTTCGTATAAACCTCTTTACCTGCTTTTATCTCTACGGTAGCCGGAGTCACTTTCAAAGTCGCCAGATCTGTATCCAACTGGATCTCGAAGTTTCCGATAGCCGCCTTCAAGGTAGAAGCATCTATGATACGAAGCTTGTAAGTACCCTGTGTTACATTATTCCTGATAGAATCGACCAATACACTGTTTAAGGTATTACCATGGAACTGAAGTTTATTGTTACGATACAACGCCCAATGCAGTTTGTTGTTTTTGAACAAAGCATTCCAGCGTTCCTTAGTCATCGCAGCCGTCGGATTTTCCGGATCTTCTTTCAAAGAAACAAAACCGAATCCATAATCATCAGCCACCAATGCCAAATCTGCCAGCTCATATACAGGAGCCGCATTGACAATACTCCAAACACCTTTTAATTGTTCTTCGTTGAATGTTATTACGACACCCGGAGCAATCACTTTCACTGCGTTAACTACAGTTACCTCATCCGTTTCATCCACTTCTGCACCTTCTATTTCATAAACGAATGTATAATCTGCGGATGTAAGGTCAATCGTATAACTATAATCACCGATCACAGGATTCTGTTTATCCAGCTGTGCCTTTGTTGTAATCAAATCAACAACCAATGTATAATCGCTCTTGATCTTGCTACCGTTCAAAGCAACGATATCATCGTAAATCTGCTGAACGATCTGTGCTTTTGTCGCTTTACCGAAAGTAAATGCAGCTTTCGCAGCACTTCCTTCTTCGGCTGTTGCAGCCAGATAAGTAGGCAAAGTGATCGTCAGTTTACGCTGGCCGATCTGTACAGAGTTCTGTACATTGTGGAAATCACTACCAAACTGATCGACAAGCAGGAAGTTCGGCAACAAGGCCGGATCAAGAACCTTCACCATATAGCCGTAGTCACCGTTTTTAGGCATTGTTTCGGTTGCTTCAGCCGTACAATCAGCGGTAGTCAGCATAACCTGGAACAAATCTGCCGGATTTTCGAAACAACCATAGCTGCTCAACAGACCTTCGTTTGCAGCCAGGAACTGGCTAAGGATATCGGCTTCGATGGCCACCTTACGCTTTCCGTAACGGTAGAAAATATCGGTCGGGAATACGAACTCTACCGGAGCTTTGTTCACGACCAGAGTCTTAGCTCCTGTTTCACTTATTTCAATATTATCCGTCACTTTCTGAACGAATATAACCGAATAAGTATATGTATTGACCGGAACCGTACCTTCTTCTAGCATATTATTGATTGCTACAGTGAAGCTCTTCAACGGCTTAACACCGGTCTTAGCCACCAGTTCGAAGAATTCCTGATTGGCGGGATCTTCCAGAACTGCTTTCTTCACAGAATCCAGTAGAGCGACTTTCGTGTTGATATCCTTGTAAGTCACGTCGACCTGCGGTAAAGTGAGTGTACGTTTGGCCTTCACGATACGGAGAGCCAGTTTCGCGATCGCGTCATTACCGTTCACTGTCAGATGGATACTGGACGGAGCCGTATAATTTAATGTATAATACTCTGAGAATTGCGTATTGGCACCAGCAACCACTTCATAACCATACAGGTCGGAAACCTGCGGATAGCTTTCACCGGCAATGCGTACCGGAAGATTTCCTGTAGAAGTTTCGTTGTTGATCAGGTAAGCCTTCACACCCCAGTTATTCAGGTTAGGAACAGTAACACGTTCCGCACCCGGAGTCAGTCTGAAATCATTCAATAAAGCTTCCGCATATTCATCGGCAGTCTCTCCGAACGGACGTTCCCACAATGGCAGTTGCACATTGACCGGCAACGGATATTCCGCCAGCGACTGACCGTTGTCCGTTAACCGTACCGAACGGGCATAAGTAGCTGTTGTATAACCAAAGAGTTCTATCGGGATAACAATACCGCCATCTTCATTTGTAAACTCTATCTTCTGTATATTATCATTCGGACTGAATACAACCGTATAAGAATAAACGTCTCTACTCATTGTCGGAACTAACGTCAGACTGGAGATATAAGCTCCCTTCATATCCGGATTCTTCAAAAGCAGGTCAGCCAGGATCGCTTTCTCGATCATATCATTGGAAGCACCTTCTTTCTTGAACTCATACTTGTAAAGTTTCACTTTTGCGATCGGACGCGGAGTAATATTTACAGTACCTTCGAATGTCGTTGAATTATACTGCTGCCCGTTCACAAATACCTCTGAGAAGAGAACATCCAGACCGGAGCTTAACGTCACGCGATATGTTGCTGTTCCCATATTTTCCCTGATACGGGTATTAGTGATCTGTACATTCGCTATATACTCGGCCACAAACGGATTAGCCAGATAGATATATTCGCGTACCTTTTCTGCAATCTGCTCACGAGTCATATCCTTCACATATTGAACGGTATATTCACCGAATGTGAAATCGATAGTCGGACGAGGAACGATAGCGATGCTTCTTGAATAAGTTATTTCAATAGTCGTTTCTTTATTCACAACATTGATACGTGGATTTGCAGGAGTTTCGATTTCCTGCAGTGTCGCACTCTTAGTGATAATGATCTTATAACCGAACGAATCGTCTGTTTCTGCGATCGCATTCTTATTGCTCAGATCATTATTGATCAGACGCACACTGAATGTTTCGTTCCCCAGGGCACCTGCATTGCGTACCAGCAAGTCGCTCTTGATACGACGGATGACCGCATTCGGAAGCATATCTTTTTCGTAATTGATCTGATAGTTGCCCGGATAAGCCAAAGAGTGAGTAGTAGGCAATGTCGTTACAAACAACAGTGAATTATTAAATGTACAAACATTTCCATTCACCACCAGATTGGCACTCGACACATTTCCATTCGTAACAAAATTCAGATTAGTCTGGGACAAATCACCCTGAACCGTCACTTTATATCCGAGTTGGGTATTATCGCCCATGCCGGATGAAACTGTACCTCCGGTTACTTCTATCTGAGGAACAAGCCCCTGATCTACCATATCCGGATTAATATCCTGGATCAGTCTTTTCAGCATCGTTGCCACTGCTGTGTTGTCGTTATAATCACCGATGCGGATCGGACTCGATAGGAAATCCGGTAATTTAACCGGCAGCGTATTCTTTCCTATGGCAATTGCATTGGCAATATCGTAACTCCACTGTGCAGTGTTCAGAGAAATACTGGCTCCGCCTACACCGGCAGAAACATTACTTCCTTCACCATAATTAGGCAACAGCACCACACGGTAACTATATACGGCACCAGGAGATAACGGACCAGAGGTCACTTCATTGGTGAAATTACTGTTTGAATACACTTTTATTTCGGAAATAAAATCATCCGAAGAACTGATATTGTTTGTGATCAGTCTTTTGATCCGGTTCAGATTGATATTGGAAGCCGGATCCAGTTCTCCCAGTCCTCCCACCTTTTCGGCAAATACGGGGAATACCGTATTATCGATAGGTTTCTCTTTTACAACCAATTGTTTTGTAGAAATATAAGAACCGGTCTCTTGCTTTGTACAATTGGCCAAAGCCGGTTCATAAGCGAACTGACCGGTCGGTGGAAATGTCACGACCACGTCATACTTTCCGGCCTCCAGCAGGTTACTTCCGGTATATTGGACAGAAGCACCGTCTTTAACCAGAAAAACCGAAGCATCATAAAATGAAACTCCGGGCATATCGAGCACCTGTATTTTGGTATGCAGGTCGCTGACAGATGTACCATACACATAATTTCCCCAGTTAGCCGGGAACTTCAAATTACCGACAGCCTGACGAGCTTTGATCTCGATCGCCAAAGGCACGGTAACAGTCACAGCCCCTCCTGTAGGTCCATCGACCCGGTTGGGAGTTATAGGATTCTGGTCGATCGCCCGGAAAAAGTCGAATGTTCCGGAAGATGCGGTTATATTAAAGGTATAATTATAACTGCCGGCAACCAGATCGCCGGTTTGTGTACTTCCGCCACCTCTGATGGTGACATCTGAAACAGTTGCCGATTCGCCACTCTGGTCTACGACATCCTGTATTAAACTTTGGATATGGGATTTTAGCTGTTCTGCATTTGCCTCACTGGTTCCTTCATAATAAGACAAGACATCTTTCACGGGGACATAAATGTCTGCTGCAATCGCCTGTGTAATATACCCTCCCAACAGAAGCACGAATATAAGTAGTCGCCTACTCACATCGATCAAGTATACTTTTTTCATACGCCATTATTTTATTTTGTTTATACTTCAATCAATAGATAGTAAGTGCTTATAATCAAGTCAATTAAAATAATACAAACCCTGACAAAAGAAACTCCGCCAGGGTTTGTATCCGCTTTCATTCTTCACAGAGCTAAGGCGGAAGAATTTATATTTCATTACTTTAGTATTAATACCCGCATTTTCGCCTTCGCAGGTTAGTTGGCGTCAGGTAGAGACGTTGCAAGCAACGCCTCTACATCCTCCACGCGGCTATTAGAAATTAAATTATTGATTATAAACTTCTTTATATCAATAGTTATTCATTCTTTTACTTAACGACTGCTTTCACAATTGTTCCGTCTTCAAGAGCTACAACCACGATTCCGGAAGGAGCGTTGAATGTAACATTGTCAGAAGTGATGGTCGTGTTAGCAATAGTCTGACCCAATACATTGCTGATAACAACTTTCTTGTTAGTAGCATTCAGGATCGTTACCTTACCCTGGCCACCCAGAACTGTTACGTCAGTTGTATTGATAGATTCGTTAGAAACCGGATTATGTTCTTCTGCTTCATCGAAGTAGATGTCACCCGTAGAGGTAGCAGTCTTAGATGTAGCGAAGTCATAGAAGTCTTCCGACGGAATCATTTCCTCACCACCTACACACTCATTGAATGCACGTACACGTGCAGTGTAAGCTGTCTGCGGGATCAGGTTATGAACAGCTATCGATGTGGATGCTGCAGTAACTTTGAACGATTCTTCACCGTCGAAGTTGACATCATCCTGCCATTCGTAATAAGCTGTAGGCAATGAACCTACTTCAGTTCTCCAGTCACCAGTGTTGAACTCACCACCGTTGATAGGCATACCCTGAACCGGCTTTCTTACCATCCATGTTGCAGGAGTATCGAACAGATAAATGTCGATCTGGTGTTCGTCAGTCTGGAATCCTTCCATCAGGCGGATAGTATATTTAACCGGTTTCGTGATGTCTGTAGTCAGTTCCATGTTGTCCATCTGGTGGGCAATCGGAGCATAACCCCAGTTTCTGTCGATCGGTTGCGTATTACCTTGCAGTTCGAAGTTGTCTACACTTACCTTAGTTATCTCTTTCTGAGGTTTACCTGCAGCATCAGTATATTCTTTAGTTACTTCCAACCAGTAGTTAACTTTATTATCACGGTGGATAACATCGCCTGTTGCGTTGAACAATTCAACCCAGATAGTCTTGCTTGCATCGTCAGCACGTACTTCAGACATGAATACATCTTCTGAAGTGAACTTCGGAGTGAAGCGACCTACAGCTACCTGATAGTACTGAGCACCCGGAGTTGCTGTCCATTTGATGCGAGCATCGCTACCACCAACGTCACCCGGTTCCATATCTTTGATATACGGCATTTCAAGACCGGCAGTGAATGCCAGCGGCAGATTCTGCTGAACGTCGCATACAGCTGCCAGAGACAGTGCATTTTCTACGTCACACAGATCTTCTACATTCGGAGTTGCACGAACAGCGATCTGAGCAGCTACGTCACCACGAAGAACATTCTTAACCAGTTCGCCTGCAGCACCTGTATAGATATAAGGAGCATCTTCTACCGTACCAGCCAGTTCCATGGATTTCTCACGGATGAATAGTTTCACTTCTTTAGCTTTATTTGTTCCGAATGTGAACAAGTCAGAAGCGCTCAACAAGTTGATTTCCTGTTCTACCTTAGGATCTGTATCATTTACAGTAGTACCGTAATGAGGCAGGTCACGACCCTGGATATAGAATACAGAATCTTTAGAAGCACCACCATTGACAACACCGAACTGGAATGCATTGATCTTGTTCTTACCTGCAGCATCCGAGCTGAACCATACTTCAGGAACTTTCACGTCACCCTTGATACCAGCTGTCAACGTATCGTTCACATTGATCCCGTAAGGAGCCCAAATACCGAAGTGTGCCCATCTTTCGTCGTTGAAAGTCAGGTTATGTTTGTAATCATCCAAATCGAAGAAGTATACGCGGTTGTACTTTTCAACATCAGCACCATGCTGTTGCGGAGCCAGACGGATAGAGTCCTTCGCATAGTAACGAGCCCACATACCCTTTTCAGAACCGCTTGTAATTGTATCAATAGTCATTGCAATACCGTCGCGATCTTTCGGATCGAACTTAGCAGAAACAAGAGCCAATACTTCACCGTACTTGTTCGGAGAAATCTGAACCATGTTACCTACTGTATCTACTTTACCATAAGCTTCACCATTCAGGTCGCCCAATACAGTTACTTCATAATCGAATGCACCCTTCTTGTTGGAGAATATTTCCATATCAACCGGATCAACGATGTTCAAACCAGCGATGATGAACTGACCGTCGCGTACCGGATAGCAAGTATTTACATAACGAGTCTTGTAATCCTTACGGAACATTTCGTTATAGATCAGGTTAGCAGCAGGAACCCAATTGTCTTCCGAGCTACCGATACTACTCAAGTTTGCCGGAGTATTACCGCCACCGCAAGTGTTGCAAGAACCGAACTGCTGAGTCAGGAATGAATAGAAACTTGTGTAAGAACCGATAATCTTATCAGCGTTCATAGTAGTAACCAAACCTCTGTCTGTTGTACCGAATGTATAGAATTCATTCCAGCCTTTCTTGTTGGATGTTGTCGCACCAAACTGAGCTACATGGTTGAATACGTTAGGAGTACCTTGGAAGCATTCGTTCCAGCTTTCAGCAACAATCGGAACCAGGTTCACGTCATTGTAAGGAACATATTTAACAGTCATATCAAGACCGTTTTCTTCTACGTACTGTACAGCATAATCGTTATCCAGGTCAACCTTATAAACCAAAGTATCACCAACGCTCATACCGATAAACTTACCGAATGTAGCACCTGCATATTCTTCGATCGGTTTTTCCTGAGAACCTTTCTTCACATATACTTTCGCAAAGTCAAGGCTTTCACCAGTGAATACGAATGCATTTGTATGGTAAACAGCATCGTCGACATTTTCAGTCTTAGAGAATTGTTCTTTGAAAACTTTGATCGAAGCAACTGTTCCACCTTCTACATCTGGTTTCAAACCTGTTGCAAAGATCTTAATTGTATGAGGTCTTGACTCATATTTGTAGTTATCCCATTCGTCATACGGAGCGAAGAAGAAGTCTTTACGATCGATCTTTTCGAAGTATTTCAGTAATTCAGAACTCATTACACCCATAGCGTGGCTTAACAGAGACTGGTCAGTATCCTGGAACCATACGAATGTATTGTTACCGAAGATCTTGATCGGACCTGTGTAAACAGCACCACCAACTTTATCCATCAGATTCTGACCGGAATAAGTATAAGTTGTCTTATCCAATACATCTTCATTTGCATCGTATCTTGCTACAGAAGCATCGTAAACCAGGCGCGGAGCCAATGTATATGTTTCATTTACATATTTAGACTCATCATCACCGATGTTTACATCACCACGGTGATATTTGAAGATAGCGTTGATACTAACAATATTCTTGTTGATATTACCGTCACAATCGATAACATCTACATTTGCATAATTACCAATTTCTTTTGGTCCGTCTTCCATGCAGCATTCCGGACAACCATTTTCTTCTAACCATGTCTTCCAATCCGTATAGCTATATCCGGTAAGAGACATCGGTAAATAACGTCCACAATAATATGTAGAGTCTTTCTTATTATCATCATTGATAAAGACGATCTTCCATCCCTTGATGTTCACGTCATCATCATAACGACCTGTTGAATGCTTCGGAGCCTTTGTACGATTTTCCAAAGTGAAACCACCAAACGCATATTCCGGCATTGTATAATTGTCTGTGCGACCAATTACCGAGTTGAAATAAGGTAAGTTCTTGAAACTAACCTCTGCAGTCTTATAATCCAGATATTCATCGAAGTGCAAATCATTCAGTTCGTTATATTCAGGAACAGAAGTAGCCTGAAGAGCATAACGAGCTGTATCTGAAGCTTCAGCTGTGATAGTAGACCAGATATAGTTAGACTTTTCAAATGCTTTTACTTCCTGCGGAGCGAAGTAATAAGTGAAACGAGCGCTTGATTTGCAATCGCGATCGTCAGTAGCATCTGTCTGAACGAAATATTCACGCGGAATGAAATAAGTAACTTTCTTATCTACACCCGGTGTACCTATTCTACCGATCTTACCGTCATCAAACATCTGATCCAAAGAAACCCAACTGTCAACTTCAGTCAGTTTAGTCTCTTTTGAAATTTCCATCATATCAGCGATAAACGGATATTCAACGTTCAATTCGTAGTAAGCCAGTTCTTCTTTTGGAGCTGCATCCTGATCTGCTCCATAAAGACCATCGCGGAATGCACTAGAGAACTTGTCTGTATATACGTTATTAGTCTTGTTGTAATTTTCTTTATACAATGTATTCCAATACTCAACATTTGTTACCAATGTATCAGGAGCGCAAGATGTATTACGTCCGGCACCAGCTTCAAACAATTTAGCATTTGCATCACCGAAAGCTACACCTGGGCGAGTAAATGCCAATCTTGCATTAGAAAATACTGTTAATGGTTCAATATCTGAAGAACCTGTATCAGTATCAGGATCTTCTACAGATTTAGAACCTCTCAACATAACAATAATAAGCTTGTTGTCAAGAGACCCCTGCTGCCATGAACTAGGATTCTGGTTATCAGCATCAGAAACGCTAGCCTTCACATGTGTAAGATGTCTTTCGCCAATCGTATGATTCTTTGCAGTAAAGATTGCACGATCGCTTACCATTTGATTTACATACGAACCATCCAGATTGTACACATATACATCAAATGTCCAATCTATCATACGGTTTACCAAACTGGTATTACCGAAAGCACGAACATCCAATTCAACGCTTTCAACACCTGTCAGACCTTTTGTGCTATACACGAAGTCCACACGTGCACTGGCATTCTGGTTTTGATAGATACCCAAACCTGTATTACCGCTCTCATCTGTAAATTTCATATATTCAGCAGTATTCATGATTTCATGATTCTGAATCTGCGAATAATCCATTTCCAGATATTTACCGGTAAACGGTTTTTGGTAATTACCACTTGTCGGATCCAGGTTAAAGAATGTTGCAAATACGCCATTCATTACACCGGCATTCATTTTTGTGAAATCGATCAACGACTCATAGTTTCTATAAGAAGTTGAAGTCGCAGCCCAATGATCGTGAACATTCACTCGGTCAACAACTTTCATCATAGCCGGTGTTACCAGACCACCTTCGTCTTCCCATTGAGCGACATTGTTCACGTTCTTATACCACTCAGCCTTAATATTGGCATAGTCCGGGTCTGCTGCATTCAGCATCGGAGACAAGCCATAAAAAGCCATAGCACATAAAAGAGCGGCCGACCCGCCTTTTACCAAAGTACTTTTTCTCATACGTAAAACATTTAATTAATAAAATTATAATCTATAATCATTTCGATAAAATCTCTCTCATTTAGCTCATTTCAGCTACCTAACCCCGTAGGACACAAGAAAAAGCATTTTAGGGGAACTGCTAAATGCCTGTATCAGGGCATCTTTTTTACCCGTCGATTACCGATTTGACGAGTTTAAACGTTCCTTTTTTCTAGTCATGCGTTTAGGATTCTTTTACTTTTGTAACAGGAAGCGGGTATTTTGTCCCTGTTTTCGTATCGTACTGATAAGAAAGCAGATAGAAAAGTGAAAAAAGTTCTGAAAAGAATTGCAGGTTCAAAAGGAATGCGTATTTTTGCTGCAAGAAAAAAAGGAACGTTTTTTTTAGTCATTGAGAATCAGACTTTACCCCTTGTAATTCATCCCATCCAAAGAATTCAGATCATTTATTAAATAAGCATTTTGCATTAAACTCCCAAGGGTTGGAAGACCATAAAACTAACGTACGTGTACTTTAATATTAATAAATATATATCCAAAATTATCCATACTTCCAAACTGCATAATTAAAAATTTTCAGCTTTTATATAAATGTAGTACTCACACGTGTTCTCCACTCCCCGATTATCATTTTGTCACTACTATACCGGGTAAATCAGATTAGTATGCCGTATAAATTGAATTACCCTAGCGACTAATATTTTTTAACGTATCATTTAGATATTCAAAGACGCATATCTTTTTACAATTTGTAAACAGGGAAAACTCCATTTTAAAACTTACCTGTTGTTTAATACAAATCCCTTTCGTATTTTTGTAAGCTACTAGAGAGATAAAAATGAAACAATACTTAGAATTGCTGGATCGCGTATTAGCCGAAGGCGTCAGGAAGGAAGACCGTACCGGGACCGGTACACAAAGTGTTTTCGGCCATCAAATGCGATTCAATATGGAAGAGGGATTTCCTCTGCTTACAACGAAGAAGCTGCATCTGAAGTCGATCATATACGAACTGCTCTGGTTCCTGCAGGGAGATACCAATGCGAAGTATTTACAGGAACATGGCGTGCGTATCTGGAACGAATGGGCGGATCCTGACGGAAACCTGGGACATATCTATGGGTTCCAATGGCGCTCGTGGCCGGATTACAAAGGAGGTTCCATCGATCAGATCAGTGAAGCAGTCGAAACGATCAAACATAATCCGGATTCCCGACGGATCATTGTCAGTGCCTGGAATGTGGGTGACCTTGAAAACATGAACCTTCCTCCGTGTCACGCATTTTTTCAGTTTTATGTGGCGAACGGACGCCTGAGCCTGCAATTGTATCAGCGCAGTGCCGACATATTCCTGGGTGTACCTTTCAATATAGCTTCTTACGCACTGCTATTGCAGATGATGGCACAGGTTACAGGACTGAAAGCCGGAGATTTCGTTCATACGCTGGGCGATGCCCATATTTACAGCAATCACATTGAACAGGTAAAACTACAGCTTACCCGCGAACCGCGTCCTCTCCCCCGGATGGAGATTAATCCGGATGTAAAAAGCATCTTCGATTTCAAATACGAAGATTTCAACCTGACCGGTTATGACCCGCATCCCCATATAAAAGGAGAAGTGGCCGTATAAACGGTGATACTTATTTAATTCGGAATATAAACATGACTAATAAATCGATAAGTTTATGAGTACAATTTCAATCATTGCCGCAATTGCAGAGAACAACGCGATTGGTAAAAACAACAAGTTGTTATGGCGTCTGCCTGCCGATATGAGACGTTTCAAAGATTTGACCACTGGCCACGCCGTGATCATGGGACGTAAAACGTTCGAATCTCTGCCCAAAGGACCGCTTCCCAACCGGAAGAATGTAGTCCTGACAACCTTGCCGGAAGCAGGTTTTGTAAACTGCTTTGCCTGCGAATCAATGGGCGCTGCATTGGATATCTGCGAAAAAGAAGATGAAATATTCATCCTCGGCGGCGCTTTGGTTTACCGCCAGGCATTACGCATCGCAGACAGGATGTACATCACACGCGTACATGGAGAGTTTAAGGATGCCGACACATTTTTCCCTGTCGTAAACTGGGATACGTGGGAAGAAGTGGAACGCCAGGAATTTCCTGCCGACGCTAAACATGCTTATCCATATACTTTCCTGACTTACGTCCGTAAAAAATAATTTTATCCCGTATTTCGGGTTCATGGATTCATATAGTAGCATAATCTTTGATAATATGCATTGTACTATATGAATCCATGTTCTTTTTTTAACCTCTACCTGACAGTCTCTATTATTACACCTTATTAACAATAGGTTTACATCTTTTTACCCTTTCTTTGTATCTATATAGCAAAGAACGTTGTTTAACATGTAAACCCATTACAGATATGAAGATAAAAGCTATTATTGTTTCCGCATTGATACTCTGCTGTTTGTCAGCAGCTATCATGTATACAACAGCGGCACAATCGAAAAATGAAAGCAAAATGATTACCGAAGCCATTCAAGGTAAGAATACACCGCAACTGATCAAAACATTGATCAGCCGGATGAAAGAACAGCTGGACGTGAATGAAGATGATTTCCCGGAACTGATCAAGGAAGTAGAAAACTATGCTGCCGGATGCAAAGATCCCGCCTCGACAGCCGTACTCCATTCGATGATTGCCGAAATGTATAATCATTATTATACCATGAACCGCTGGAAGATCAGCCAACGTACCGACCTGGCAGGTTATGTCCCGGAAGATATCCGCGAATGGACTTCCAATCTTTTCACTCAAAAGATAAAAGAAGAACTGACTGCTTCACTCGAACCAGCCAAGCTATTACAGGATACACCGGTCTCGGCATTCGATGCTATTCTGGAAACCGGAAAGGACACGCCTGTCCTACGCCCTACATTATATGATTTTCTCGCATTCCGGGCACTGGATATCGCTCCTTCCACCGATATATATAAAGAACTTATCACGTATCTGAATACACTGCCGGACAAAAAAGCAGCTATGCTCGCCAATCTGGATTATCTGCGCTTCCAATACACTTCCCGCTATTCGGAAAAAGCAAGAGAAGAATATAGCGCTTCGCTGGATAGCCTGCTGGCTATTTACGGAAACAAAGACTATTCCGTAGAAATTATCGAAGCCAAGCTGAACAGCGGATTGTTCGGGTTCACAGCCGGTATTAATATGGATTCCGTGAGAACTATCGAATATAAACTTTGTAAAGAGACAATCGCCCGTTTTCCCAATTACGAACGGATAGGCCTGATCAAAAACAGGCTGGCAGATATGCAAAATCCAATCTTACAGGTAAATACGGCCAATACCGTATATCCGGGAAAAGACCTGACACTCAAATTGAATTTCCGGAACATCCCGCAGATCACCGCCCGTATATACAAAAGTCTGAAAACTCCGCAACAGACCCTTTTTTATAACGACAGAGATACCGCCAACAAGCCCGGAGCACTGGTTAAAGAAGTGACATTCTCCTTAACGGCTCCCAATACGTATACGCAGCTGGATACCAGCCTTGTGATCCCGATGGATCAAATAGGATTATATGAATGCATCATTACCGTACCGGAAAGCAATATAAAAACAAACAATCTGTTTGAAGTCAGCCGCCTGGCATCCATCTCACGCAACATACAAAATGGGAATACGGAAGTATTGGTCACCGACTATTTAAGCGGAAAACCGGTAACTGACGCCACTGTTACTTATTATTCAGGCAAACGCCGTGAAATGCAACAGCAAGGAACCGTAAAAACGGATAAAGACGGTATCGCCGTATTCTCACGCAAAGGTGACCTGATGGCTTACCGGGTGAGCCGCCAGGGAGATGCCCAAACAATGTTGACAATGGTTTATCCGAACGGGGAACGGCAAGTCAACCGGACCACCCGCCCGCAACTGGCTTTATTCACAGACCGCGGACTTTACCGTCCGGGACAAACCCTTTATTTCAAAGGTATTGCATATACAAACGAAACAAGCAAACCTCACGCTCTTGAAGGCGAGACGTTCAAAGTAATCCTTCGGGATGCCAACTGGAAAGAAGTGGCGACCAAAGAATTCAAGACAAATAAGTTCGGCTCTTTCAACGGTGAATTTACCTTACCGCAGCAAACACTGAACGGCACATTCACGCTATCTACCGATTATGCCAGTACGAATATCCGTGTCGAAGAATATAAACGTCCGACATTCCTGGTAAATATACTTCCCGTCAAAGGTGAAATATCTTTCGGCGACCTGGTAACCATCCGGGGAAAAGCTGAAACATTCTCGGGCGTTTCGCTGCAAAGCGGTGAAGTGACCTATCGAATCACCAAGCAGCCTCTGTTATTGCGCGGTTACTTCCCCATCAATAATTCATACGAACAGGTGGCGGAAGGCCGAACAACAGTGAACAGTGACGGCACATTCTCATTCGACTTCCGAACGGAAGAATCCGGAAACTACCAACCCTACCTGATCTCGGTTATATTGACCGACAGCAATGGAGAAACTCAAGAAGCAAGTTCGACAATAACAGTCGGAAAAACAAGTATTATCCTGACAACCAATATTCAAGGAGAGTTCGATAAAGATTCGGCAGATGTTGTCATCTCTGCCCAAACCCTGAACAGAGAACAGGTTACGCTAGATGGTACTTACACAATAAACAAACTGCAAGATGAGAACAAGGAAACATATTCCGATTATGAATTCCTAGATTACAAAGTCGGGAAACAGGTTACCAGCGGAAATTTCACCTCCGGCAAGCAGATAGATAGAGATGTATTCCGGAAACTGGAATCCGGACGTTACCGCATCAAGATAGAAGCAAAAGACTCGAAAGGACGTCCGGCAACAACAGAGCAGGATTTCATCCTGTATAGCTTGCGCGACAAAAAGCCGCCGGTATTCAAGCATGTCTGGTTGCTGAACGAGAAGACCAGTTGCCTGCCGGGTGAGGAGGCAAAGATACTGTTCGGCACTTCCGATAAGGATGCGCATGTACTATACGAATTATTCCGGAACGGTCAATGTCTCTCACGTAAGTATGTAGTATTGAGTAACGAGAACCACCTCTTCCGTATCCCATTCAATGAAAGTTACGGAGATGGTATCGTGGCAACTTTTACCTTTATCAAAAAAGGTAAGTTATACAGAACCCAGTCAGAGATAAAGCGTCAGCAACCTGATCTCCGGTTAACGATCAAACCGATCACTTTCCGTGACCGCCTGTTGCCCGGCAACCGGGAAACATGGAAATTCAGAATACAGGATGCCGACTCCGTACCAGCTATGGCAGAAATGCTTGCCAGTATGTATGATGCTTCCCTGGATAAGATATTGCCGTACGGCACATTCAAATGGAACTTCGACCCGCAAAGGTCCATTTACCTGAATGCCCCGGTATTCAACAATGGCATCAGCCTGGACGATAAATCGTCGTACAAAGCAGGAGAACCTGACTTCATTTCAGTTCCGGACTATCAGTATGACCGCCTGGACTGGCAGGGTGTATTGAGTTACAGACAGCAGAGAGCTTACGGATCAGGTATAATGATGAAGTCGGCAGCCGCCCCAATGGCCGCCGAGGCACAAGTTGTCGGCTACAGAAGTAATGACGCAGCCTCCATTACCGGAAATGCAAACATCGTAGACGATGAAGTTGAAGAATCCGGCGAAATGCTATTCAGTTTATCTGACGCTGCATGGGACAAAGCGGAAGCGAAACCCGTACAAGCGCAGCCTCAACTCCCGGTACGTGAAAACTTCAACGAAACAGCCTTCTTCTATCCGTCATTACTGACCAATGAAGAAGGAGACGTCATGGTACAGTTCACATTGCCGGAAAGCAATACAACCTGGAAATTCCAGGCATTGGCCAATACGGTAGATATGAAATACGGCCTGCTGACAAAAGAAGTAATCAGCAGTAAACCGTTGATGGTCGTTCCGAACCTACCCCGCTTCATGCGGCAGGGAGATGAAGTATCTGTCAGTACGCAGGTGATCAACAATTCCAAGGCATCCATCTCCGGACGTGTCAGCCTCGAGTTGTTCGATCCTGCCACAAACCAGCCGGTTATCTGCCTGACCAAATCGCAGAGACCGTTCACATTGTCTGCCGACAGTATTACGACCGCCTCATGGACCTTCCGCGTACCGGAGACAACCAATCTGATCGGTTGCCGTATCGTAGCTGATTCCGAATCAGGAAGTGACGGGGAACAACATCTGATCCCGGTTCTGTCCAACCAGATACTGGTAACGGAAAGTACTCCGTTCTATCTGATGGAAAACGGGGAAAAACAAATCCGCCTGTCCGGATCAAAAGCAACAGGCAGCCGTAACCCGTTCAGAATGACACTGGAGTTGACCGGTAATCCGATATGGTACGCCGTACAGGCATTACCGATGCTTACACAACCGGCAAACGATAACATTATTTCCTGGTTTGCCTCCTATTACAGCAATACGCTGGCTAATTATATTGCCACAGCCAATCCGCGCATTCAAAAAGTGATCAGCCAATGGAAAGCACAAGGCGGAACAGCCTCCACGCTGTATTCAAACCTGCAGAAAAACCAGGAACTGAAGAATATCCTATTGGAAGAAACACCATGGGTATTGGCTGCAGAAAATGAAACGGAACAGAAACAACGTCTGTCACTCCTGTTCGACATGAACCGTGCCGCCCAGCAACGTGAAGTAGCATTGCAACAACTGTTGAAACTACAGAACGAAGACGGCGGATGGAGTTGGTTCAAAGGTTTCCCGGCAAGCCGGGAGATCACGCTTTCCATCCTGAAAGGAATGTCTCAACTGGTCGAGATGAGTGCCGTACAATACGGACAACAGGAGAAAGAAATGCAGATGAAGGCTCTTAAATATCTGGACAAACAGATGCAATCCGACTATGAGTCCTTGCAAAAGAACAACAAGAAATGGCAGAGCAGCGTGCCGAACGCTTTGCAACTGGAATTCCTGTACGTCCGTAGCTCTTACCGCGATATTCCAGAATTGGGAGATGCCCGTGAAGCGATCCGTTTCTACACGGCACAGGCCGAAAAGACCTGGAACGAACAATCACTCTACGGAAAGGGAGAAATAGCTCTGCTAATGTACCGCAACGGTAAAAAAGAGGTCGCAAATACCATCCTGGCCTGGTTGCGTAAAACAGCAACCACTACAACCGAACAGGGTATGTATTGGGCTAACAACCGGAGAGGAAATAACTATTTCATCTCTCCGATCGAAACACATTGTTTACTGATGAAGGTATTCAATACATTATCACCCGATTCCAAAGACACCGACCGTATGAAACAATGGTTGCTGAACCAGAAACGTACCCAAAACTGGGAATCTGTTCCTGCTACGCTGAATGCCATCTACGCATTGGTACTGACCGGAAGTGACTGGCTGAACGATAACAATACCTGCACCGTTACCTGGGGCGATAAAACATACAGTACTGCCGAAGGAGAAACAGCAACAGGTTATCTGAAGGTTGTACTGGATGAAAAAGAAATTTCATCCGAAAGAAATTCCATTTCCATTCGGAAGGAAGGAAATGCACCTGCCTGGGGAGCTGTCTATGAACAATACTTTGAAAACATCGACAAAGTAGAAAAACAGACAGGTGTACTCAACGTTGAAAAGAAATTATTCATTGAAAGCAACAGCGGTAACGGTCTGCAGATCACTCCGGTGGAGAACGGAAAACTCCAGCCGGGTGACAAGGTGGTCGTACGCCTGACCATTCGTACCGACCGTGAAATGGATTATGTCTTCCTGAAAGACCTGCGAGCCGGTTGTTTCGAACCTGCCAGCCAGGTCTCCGGAACAAAGTTCAGAGACGGAGTGGCTTATTACCAGTCACCGACAGATGTTTCCGAAAATTTCTTTTTCAACCGTTTACCGGCCGGAACCTTCGTGATCGAATATCCGGTTTACGTTTCCCGCACCGGTGAATATGCCGGAGGAATCAGTACAATCCAATGTCTGTACGCTCCCGAATTCATTTCTCATACGGAAGGGGAAACACTGACGGTTAATTGAAAACAGGAAATGGAGAATTGAAAATCAGAGGAAGAATATCAAGGGGAAAAAGTAGTTTTGATTTCCCTCGTTAACAATTTTCAATTTTCAATTCTCCATTTTCAATTCTAAATCCCTATCTTTGTGACATAAACAATAGCTAAATAAGATGTAAAATGAAACAGATTATTTTTATTTTTATGGCGATCCTGCTTGCAACAGGAATGGCTTCAGCTCAGAAAAAAGCTGTTATTACAGCTGAAGAAACCTCTCATGACTTTGGACAGATAAAAGAAGCAGACGGAAAAGTCACTGCGACATTTGCCGTTAAAAACACGGGAGATGCTCCGTTGGTTATTACCCGCGTTATCGCTTCCTGCGGATGTACGACTCCGGAATGGACAAAAGAACCGATCGCTCCGGGACAGAGCGGAGATATCAAGATAACATACGATCCGAAAGGACGTCCGGGACCGTTCTCTAAAACGATTTCTGTTTACAGCAACGGAAAGACCGGAAGTTTTATCCTGACGATCAGAGGAGAGGTTATTTGATTTTCAACAAGCTAAACTAAAAACAAAGAATGCTGAATATGAAAAGACTGAGCTTTATTCTTTGCAGCATATTCCTGTTCACGGCGCATATAGCTGCACAGAATGGAGCCCAGATAAGTGCAGACGAACTGACGTACAACTTCGGAACAATTGCCGAAGCTGACGGACTGGCAAGTCATACTTTTGAAATAAAGAACACGGGAGATGGCCCGCTCGTCATCACCCGTGTTACTGCTTCTTGCGGTTGTACACAGCCTGAATGGACAAAAGAGCCGATCGCTCCGGGAAAAACCGGAAATGTCAAGGTTACCTACAATCCCAAAGGCCGCCCCGGTCCGTTCTACAAGACGGTATCCATATTCAGCAATGGAAAGAAAGGCAGCTACACGCTGGCAATCAAAGGAAACGTGACACCGAAACCGCTTATACCGCTTATGATCTTCCCTTATTCGATAGGCGACCTGAAAATGCAGACTAAAACAATACTGTACAGCAGCGTTCGTCCCGACGAAACACTGGGAGAAAAGATCAATGTCAAGAATGAAGGAAAGACTACTCTGACGATCCGTCAGGGCAAAGTGCCTCATTACCTGGCCGTCGAGATTCGCCCGACCCAACTGGCTCCAGACGAAGTGGGGGAAATTACTCTGTTATTCGATGCCAAAGCAGTAAAAAGAAAAGGTAGGGTTACGACAGAAATACCTTTGACAATCGAAAGTATCGGACAGAAAAACGAAGTCGACGGAAAGATACACGTAGCGGCCAATATTATCGACAACTTCGGTAAACTGACTGCTGCAGAAAAGGCACAGGCTCCGGTTGCCCAATTGTCAGGAACATTGCTCGATTTCGGTAAGCTACCGGAAAAAGGCGGGTTCATTCCGCTGATCGGAGGCAAAGTGACCGGCACTGTAGAAGTAACGAATACCGGAAAATCCCCGCTTATCATACATAGTTTCACTTGCGATGATGAACGGATCGATATTTCAGGAGGAAAGAAAGAATTAAAACCGGGAACAACGGCTACATTCAAGATATCAGTTCGTCCGAAAGAAATAAAGACGAAACTGGAAGCACTGGTAAATATAGTATGTAATGACCCGAACGGTCCTGTTCGCCTCGTAAAGGTAACAGCAGAAAAATAAAAAGATATGGAACATCCCGAAAACGACGATCTTTACAGAGGATTAAAGGTAAACAAGGGAGTAGCCGATGTACCGACTGTAAACCCCTACCTCAAAAAAAGACTTCAACGTAAAGAATATACCCCTTCCGAGTTTGTCGAAGGGATACTGAAAGGTAATATAACAATCCTCAGCCAGGCGGTTACGCTGGTCGAGAGTGCTAAATATGAACACCAGCAACTGGCACAGGAGATTATTGAAAAATGTCTTCCGTTTGCTGGCAAATCGGTCCGTATTGGTATCACCGGTGTTCCTGGTGCCGGAAAAAGTACCTCTATCGATGTTTTCGGTATGCACCTGATCAAGGAAGGGCGCAAACTGGCCGTACTGGCTATCGACCCGAGCAGCGAACGTTCCAAAGGCAGTATCCTGGGAGACAAGACCCGTATGGAGGCTTTATCGCGCGAAAAGAATGCTTTTATCCGTCCTTCTCCATCCGCAGGATCCTTGGGTGGTGTGGCACGTAAAACACGTGAAACGATTGTGTTGTGTGAAGCTGCCGGTTTCGACACTGTATTTGTGGAAACAGTCGGTGTCGGACAAAGCGAAACGGCCGTTCATTCGATGGTCGATTTCTTCCTTCTTATTCAGCTGGCAGGAACAGGAGACGAGTTACAAGGGATTAAACGCGGTATCATGGAAATGGCTGACGGCATTATTATCAATAAGGCCGACGGCGATAATATCGAAAAAGCCAAACTGGCCGCTGCCCAGTTCAGGAATGCGCTACATCTTTTCCCACCTGCCGATTCAGGATGGTTCCCCAAAGTATTGACTTATTCGGGTTACTACAACTTAGGCATCAAAGAAATCTGGGATATGGTCGGCGAATACATGGAGTTCACTAAAAAGAACGGTTATTTCAACTTCAAACGAAATGAACAGGCCAAGTATTGGATGTACGAAAGTATCAACGATACACTACGGGAAACATTCTATCATAATCCGGCTGTAGAAGGTATGCTGATACAGACGGAACAGCAGGTGCTGAATAACGAGATCAGCTCGTTCGTTGCAGCCAAAAGGATGATGGATCTGTTCCTCGAAAACTTATCGAAGAAATAAGATCTACCGAATAATAAAAAAGAAAGCCCGTCAAATCAAACGATTCGACGGGCTTTTTCATATTCTTTCGTCAGTCCGGATCAAATAGAAGACACACGCAGTGTATTCAGCAAATCACGGTTGATCGGTTTGTCATTCTTGATAGCTTTCGAGAATGGGACATATACGATCTGGTCATTCTGGATACCCATCATAACATTACGCTGGTCATCCAGCAAAGCATCGACCGCACCGACTCCCATACGGGTTGCCAGGATACGATCCTGAGCCGTAGGAGAACCACCACGCTGCAAGTGCCCCAAGATAGATACACGTACATCGAATTGCGGATATTCTGTTTTCACACGTTCGGCAACCCCCATAGCTCCACCGGTCACTTCACTTTCTGCAACCAATACGATACTACTGTTCTTTGATTTGCGGAATCCATTTTCGATCATCTCCGCCAACTGGTCTTTTTCCATAGAAATCTCCGGAATGATAGCCGCTTCTGCGCCGGAGGCAATAGCACCGTTCAGTGCAAGGAAACCGGCATCACGTCCCATCACTTCAATAAAGAAAAGGCGATCGTGGGAAGTGGCCGTATCGCGGATCTTATCCACACATTCCATAATTGTGTTCAGGGCCGTGTCATAACCGATCGTTACATCCGTACCATACAGGTCATTATCGATCGTACCCGGAACTCCGACGATCGGGTAATTGAATTCCTGTGCAAAAATACGTGCACCGGTCAATGTTCCGTCACCACCAATAGCGATCAGGGCGTCGATCCCCTCTTCCACCAACTTGTCGTATGCCTGCTTACGGCCTTCGGGAGTTTTGAACTCCATACAACGAGCGGTTTTCAATATTGTTCCACCACGCTGGATGATGTTACTTACATTCTGTGTTTTGAATTCTTCAATCTCACCTGTAATCAACCCTCTGTATCCTCGGAAAATACCTTTAACTCTCATCCCGTTATAGATAGCGGAACGCGTCACTGCACGGATGGCAGCGTTCATTCCGGGAGCATCACCTCCGGACGTTAAAATGCCAATACATTTAATAGTAGACATATCGTCTTTATTTTAAATTATTCGCGGCAAAAATAATAATTATTTGCCAACAATCTTTCATTTTTCCTTAAACTTCATGAAATCTTAACCGTCTGATCAGCGGTCTGCATTCAGTTCCCGGATACGGATTGCCACCTCTTCCATCAACCATTTCGGGGTCGATGTAGCTCCGCAAACCCCTACACGGCGGACACCGGCAGGGAGCGGCTCGGTGATCTCTTTCACCTCCGAAATGAAAATGGTATTTGGATTCGCTTTCCGGCATTCTTCTAACAGCATCTTACCGTTTGAACTCTTTTTGCCTGCTACAAAATAGACCCAGTCATGGCTGGATGCAAATGCTTTTATATTCGGTAAACGGTTTGCCACCTGGCGGCAAATCGTATCGTAATATTCAAAACGGGTACCTTCCGCCTTTCGCTGATATATCTCTTCCACGATCTTACGGAATCCGTCCAACGACTTCGTTGTCTGGGAAAAGAGACAGATATCACGGCTGAAATCCAGGCGGTCCAGATCTTCTATCTTTTCGATCACGATGGCTGTTCCCTCCGTCTGTCCGACCAACCCATTCACCTCTGCATGACCTTTTTTACCATATATCACCAGCTGGGTATTATTTTCACGGGTTGCCTGGTAACATTTATGTATCTTTTTCTGCAACTGAAGCACCACCGGACAGGTAGCATCTACAATCGTTATATTATTCTGCTTTGCTATCTCATAAGTGGAGGGAGGTTCGCCATGTGCACGAAGCAAAACTTTCTTTCCTTTCAGAGTAGAAAATTCATCATGCCCGATAGTCCGTAACCCTTGTTCCCGAAGCCGTTCCACCTCCAGGCTGTTATGCACGATATCTCCCAGACAATACAATATATCGGTATTGTCCAATTCACGTTCAGCACTTTCGATAGCTGTAACCACTCCAAAACAAAAACCGGAACCTTTATCTATTTCGACTTCAATCATTCTTAAAAATAACCTATTGTTTCTACCTTCTTATTCGGCAGCAGCTTTATTATATTGAACAAGAAGCCATGCCTTTTGTTCAGCGATAGTCATGTCCGAGTTATCCAGTACGACAGCATCATCCGCCTGACGCAACGGACTCTCTTTACGGGTAGAATCTATATGGTCGCGTGTTTTCACATTATCCAGTACTTCTTCAAAAGAAGCCGCTTCGCCTTTAGCTTTCAATTCATCCAGACGACGTTGTGCACGAACTTCCGGACTGGCCGTTACGTAAATCTTCAATTCGGCATCTGGGAATACTACCGTACCGATATCCCGGCCATCCATGATAATCCCTTTTTCTTTCCCCATTTCCTGCTGCATGGCAACCAGTGCACGGCGGACAAATCCTAAAGTAGCCACCGGACTGACCCATTTGGCAACTTCCATCCCCCGGATTTCCTTTTCAACCTTTACCCCATTCAGATAAGTGTCCGGACGGCCGGTTTCAGGATTAAAACGGAGTGAGATATGAATATCAGCCATCGATGCCTGAAGTTTTTCTTCATCAATCTGACCGTCTTTAAACAAATTATGCTGGATACAATATAATGTAACGGCGCGATACATGGCACCCGTATCGATATATGTATAACCTATTTCTTTTGCCAAATCTTTTGCCATAGTGCTTTTTCCCGTGGAAGAAACACCATCTATTGCAATTACTATCTTTTTCATGCTTACGTTTATTTATATTTCCTAAGGTTTAAAATCGGCCAATGTCGTCGAAACACTCACCATCATCGACATAGCCGACGGATGATATTTTGCAAAAGAGACACCGACATCAAACATTTTTATTTTGACTCCGGCACCAGCGGAAAAACCGGCCAGACCGCTTCCGCCTCCCTGCAATTTCATATCCATCTTTGTCTTCGGATTGAAACCGACGCCAATCCAGAAATTCTCGCTGGGTATATAATCGATACCGATCACCAGATGCTTGAATAATGCTTTGGCAAAATTATCACCTTTGTAATCTTTATCGGCATTATCTATATAATCGAATTTCCAACGATTCAGGTACATGGCCGTCAGCGACAAACGCAAAGGGGCGTGATTCATCTTTTTTGAAATACCCATCTGGATATCCCACGGCATTTTTTGCCGGTCCTCATAATAAGGTTTCAACTGGGCTCCGATATTTTTCAATACAACACCGAATGAAAATTCTTTTTCCGAATTATAGTAACTTAATCCGGCATCGAAGCATAATCCCAATGACGTATAGGTATCATAATTGGAATAAAGGAACTTCATGGAAATCCCCCCCCGCCAGCGTTCGGACAGATCATAGGAAAAGAAACCGTTCAATGCGATATCGTTCGCAGTAAAATCGCCTGTCGACTGATTGTTTTCATCCATCCCTTTAAATTTCCCGTTATGGAAATAATGGACTCCGGCCCCCCATGCACCACGTTCGCGGAATGCTTTAGTGAACAAAGCACTTCCCACATTGATATCCGCGATATAGTTCATATAGTCCAGATTGATCATTCCGTCCATTTCACCGCCAAGCAGAGCCGGGTTATGAAAGATAAGGGACGGATCCCGCTCTACCAGCGACACGGTATGCCCTCCCAAAGCATTAGCCCGGGCAGAAGAAGGTAATGTTAAAAATTCAAATACCTGATCTCCGGATTGAGCCGCGACCGATTGTAAAACGAAAGAAAAGAACAATATAATTAATGTATGTCTCATATTTTCTTAACAAAATGCGTACAAAGATAAAATGCAGTTATAATATATTCCATAAAGAGAAACGGAAAAAACCGAAAAAAGGTATATAAACACAGTTATTTTTATTTTGGTTCAAAAAAAAGTGAAAATATAGAAGTATTTTCCCCTTTTTCAACCAAGATATAAAATAATTTGTATTTTTGCAGCATAGGAAAACACATCTTTAAACATTATAGAAGTATGGAAGTTAAGAAATCACCGAAAGCGGACTTGGAAAAGGGCAAAACACTCGGTATCCTGATGGGTATGGTTGTTGGTTTGGCCGTTTTGTTCGTTGGGTTCGAATGGGGAACCCGTGATATTCAGGTAGTCAAAAGTGAAGGCGTAGCTGATATCATCGCTGAAGAAGAAATTGAAATTACAAGACCGGAGGACACGCCTCCGCCTCCACCTCCCCCACCAGCACCAGCTGCCGTAGAACAGCTGAATATCGTGGATGATGACGTGGAACTGGACCAAGTGGATATCATCTCATCTGAGGACGACCAGAGTTCTGCACAGGTAGAAGCCTATGTAGCTCCTGCAGTCGTTGAAGAAGAAGAAGAATCTGCTCAACAGATCTTTACCGTTGTAGAAACAATGCCGGAATTCCCGGGTGGACAGGGTGCTTTATTACAGTTCCTTGCTAAATCCATCAAATATCCGGTTATTGCACAGGAAAACGGTATCCAAGGTCGTGTTACTTGTTCATTCGTTGTTAACAAAGACGGCTCAATCGTTGACGCAGAAGTGATCCGTGGTGTAGACCCTTCTTTGGATAAAGAAGCTCTCCGTGTGATCAACACCATGCCGAAATGGTCTCCTGGTAAACAGAGAGGTAAACCTGTACGTGTTAAATATACCGTACCTGTTACTTTCAGATTGCAATAATTATTTTTTAAACATACTAAAAAAGGCTGCTGTAGATTTGCAGCCTTTTTTATTTCGTCTCATTCCTAATTAATATTTAATATGTTATCCTTCAACGAGATCCTACAGAAAATAGAACATGAGATTTCACAACTGAGTTTTGAATATCCCCCCAAAAGTTTATACGACCCGATTGAATATATCCTATCGTTGGGAGGAAAAAGGATCCGTCCGGCACTGTCTTTAATGGCCTGTAATCTGTATCAGGAAAATATAGACAATGCCATTTATCCGGCATTGGGTATTGAAGTGTTCCACAATTTCACACTGCTTCATGACGACCTGATGGATAGAGCCGACAAAAGAAGGAACAAACCGACCGTCCATAAAGTATGGAATGACAATACGGCCATCCTTTCCGGAGATGCCATGCTGATCGCGGCTTATCAGTTGATAGGAAAAACAGAACCTTCCAGTTTAAAAGAGGTATTCGATCTGTTCACCGAGACTGCTCTTGAAATATGCGGAGGACAACAATATGATATGGAATTTGAATCACGGACAGACGTAACCGAACCGGAATACATAGAAATGATCCGCTTAAAAACAGCCGTTTTACTTGCCTGCAGCCTGAAAATCGGAGCTATCATAGGTGGTGCATCCAAAGAAGATGCCGATAATCTGTATGATTTCGGTATAAACATCGGACTCGCATTCCAGTTGCAGGACGATTTATTGGATGTGTACGGAGATACTGCCACATTCGGTAAAAACATCGGTGGCGATATCACCTGCAACAAAAAGACTTTTTTATTGATACATGCGTTTGAATTGGCTTCACCCGAACAAAAAGCGACCCTCAACAGCTGGATCGGCAAAACACAATTCATTCCTGCGGAGAAAATCGAAGCAGTCACTACCATATATAATGAATTACATCTGAAAGATATCACCACTGTTAAAATGCAGGGATATTACGACAAGGCAATGGATCATTTATCGAGACTCAACGTAACACCGGAGAGATTGACCATTTTGAAAGATGTAAGTAACCGTTTAATGTACCGCCAGTCTTAAAAAATGAAACTCATAGATACGCATAACCACCTGTACCTGGAAGAATTTGACCCGGAACAGGAGGAGTTGGTTCATATTGCCCGGGAATCAGGCATCGACACTATCCTGCTCCCCAATGTAGATGTCGCAACCATTGAACGAATGCACGATTTGTGCGACCGTTTCCCGGATTTTGCCTATCCGATGATGGGCTTGCATCCGACCAGCGTGGACGAACATTACACAGAGAATCTAAAAATAACAGAATCTTATCTGGGAAAACGACCTTATTGTGGTATCGGAGAGATCGGAATAGACCTATACTGGGATAAAACCTACCTGAAAGAACAGAAAATAGTCTTTGAGGAACAGCTAAAATGGAGTATCGACCTGGATCTGCCGGTAGCGATCCATACCCGTGAAGCTTATCCGGAAGTATTGGATAGCATCCATAAAGTCGGTGCAGACAAATTAAAAGGCGTCTTCCACAGTTTCACCGGTACCATAGATGATCTGGAAGAAATAAAAAAATTAGCAAAGTTCAAACTGGGAATTAACGGAGTCATTACATTCAAAAACTCCAAACTTTCAGACACGATAAAATGCAGCGACATGCATCACATCGTACTGGAAACCGACGCTCCATACCTCGCTCCGGTGCCTTACAGAGGTAGACGAAACGAGCCTGTGTATATATGGAAAACGGCAGAGAAGGTAGCGGACACATTCGGCCTTACCCTTGATGAAACCGTACAAATTACAAGAAAAAATGCATTGGATTTATTCAAAATTCCAAATAAAAAGGCTTAGTTTCAAAATTTCAGGTCGGAAGCAAAATTTATTCCGTCAGATATTGTGTATATGTCAAGCAAAAACTTTAGATTTGTGCACTGAAACGTTTGCATTTGGGATTTTTTTCGTATTTTGCGCTCGTTTTAGAGGAGACAAAGGCTGAAAATTGGAGAGATGCTCGAGTGGTTGAAGAGGCACGCCTGGAAAGCGTGTATACGCCTAAAGTGTATCGCGGGTTCGAATCCCGCTCTCTCCGCATAAGTACCATGAGGAATTTATTAACAACAAAAATAAAAACAAATAAGAGAATTATTAATCTTAAAAATTAAACACACAATGAAAAAGTATTTTGCAAAAACATTCATGGGTTTATGTGCCCTTGGAATCTCTACCGTAGCATTCGCGCAGGACGCTGCAGCCGGAGCCGAACAAGTTATTGAAGGTGGTATGTACCAATCTTTAAAGACTAAGTTTATCGAGGGTGGTGCAGACTTCATGAGTTTGGTTGCTATCGCTTTGATTTTCGGTTTAGCATTCTGTCTTGAAAGAATTATTTATCTGAACTTAGCTGAAACAAATTCAAGCAAATTATTAAAAGGCATTGAAGATGCTCTTGATAAAGGAGATGTAGAAGGAGCTAAAGCCATCGCTCGTGATACAAGAGGTCCTATCGCATCTATCGCTTACCAGGGCTTGATGAGAATCGACCAGGGTATCGACGTTGTTGAAAAATCAATCGTTTCTTATGGTGGTGTACAGGGTGGTCTTTTGGAAAAGAATATGTCATGGATCACATTGTTTATCGCTATGGCTCCGTCATTAGGATTCTTGGGTACTGTAGTAGGTATGATCATGGCGTTCGATAAAATCGAACAGGTTGGTGATATCAGCCCGACGGTTGTTGCCGGTGGTATGAAAGTGGCCTTGATCACAACCGTAGGTGGTTTGATCGTAGCTTTGATCCTTCAGGTATTCTATAACTATTTGTTGAGCAAGCTGGAAGCTATCCTGAACCAGATGGAAGACGCTTCTATCACTTTGATCGACATGGTTATCAAATACAACCTTAAATTCAAAAAATAATTCAGACTTATGGCAGTTACTAAAATAAGAAAAATGTCCAGTTGGACACTGTTAATCGTTTCGATTATCAGTCTCGTAGTGCTGGGTATGTTCTATGCAGGAGGTGTCGTTGACCCTGCTGCAGAAATGAAAGAGCCGATCTATACCGGTTTATTGATTAACTGGACTTCGGTATTGTTCTTTGTTACAATTATCAGTACAATTCTTTTTGCTATCTGGCAATTTGTAACATTATTGAAAACAAACGCAAAATCAGCTGTAACATCCTTGATCGTTGTGGTTGTTTTTGCTGCAATACTATTCATCTCTTATTCTATAGGAGATGCAACTCCTCTAAAAGGATTAAATGCCGATTCTCAGGTATACAACGTACCTATGTGGTTAAAAGTAACAGACATGTGGATCTGGTCTACAGTTGTTCTGATGATTTTAATCGTTGCAGCAGTGGTTTGGGGTTCTGTAAAAAGAATGCTTAATAGATAATAGTAATAACGAATTGATCAAACAAGAAAGAAATGGGTAAGAAAAGAAAGACACCGGGTATCAATGGTTCTTCTTCAGCCGATATTGCTTTCATGTTGCTTATCTTCTTCCTTATTACTACTTCAATGGACACAGATAAAGGTTTAGCAAGACGTTTGCCGCCTCCTGTGCCCAAAGACCAGAAGAAAAATGAAGAGATGGATATCAAAAAGAGAAATATCCTGGTCGTACTGATCAACAGTAATAACCAGATTCTCTGTAATAATGAATTCATTGATATTAAGCAACTGAGAGAAAAGGTTAGAACTTTCATTGAGAATCCTTACAACGACGAGCATATGCCGGAAAAGACTGAAGTGGACGTACCGTTCTTCGGAAAGCAGATGGTAACAAAAAATCATGTTATCTCTTTGCAGAACGACCGTGGTACTGAATATCAGGCTTACATCGACGTTCAGAACGAATTGGCAGGAGCCTATAACGAACTGAGAGACGAGGTTTCTAAAAAGAAATTTGGCAAAGCTTTCGCCGATTTGGATGAAGATCAACAAAAGGCTGTGCAGATGATTTATCCTCAAAAGATATCGGAAGCAGAACCTAAAAATTATGGAGGTAAATAATAATGGGAAAATTTAGTAAAGCGGGCGGAAGAGAAATGCCCGAATTAAATACCTCATCATTACCTGACTTGGTATTTGCCTTCTTGTTCTTCATTATGATGGTTACATCTATGCGTGAAGTTACGTTGAAAGTTGTTTTCCAGGCTCCTCAAGCTACAGAGCTTCAGAAATTGGAAAAAAAATCATTGGTAACATTCATCTATGTAGGTAAACCGACTCCGGAATTAAGATCCAAGATGGGTTCCGAAACTCGTTTGCAGTTGAACGACCAGTTCGCTGAAGTAAGCGAAATCGAAACATACATCGCGCAGGAAAAGTCAAGTATGAAAGAGGAAGATCAGCCGTTTATGACTGTATCCATCAAAGCCGACCAAGGAACGAAGATGGGTGTTATCACAGACGTAAAACAGGCGCTTCGTGAAGCATACGCATTGAAGATTAGTTATTCAGCAAGACAACGTGCAGACTAATTAATTCAATAATAAACAAAAAAGGCAGGACTTTAAGTTCTGCCTTTTTTATTGGAGTAAATTCACTCTCTATTCCTGAACACCATATACATGCCGGTAAAGATTATCTTTCACATCTTCAAACGACTTACTCAAATCGATCTGCCCGTGAGTCATCAACCGCATTTCCAACAAGGATTCTCCCGGACGATACGGAGGCTGGAAATAAACATGGTTATCCAACACATACCCCAGACGCTCATAAAAGCCGATTCTGCGCTTACTCATCTCGTCGGCAGGTATTTCCACCTCCAAAACAACAGGAGCGTCACAAAGCGCCATAAACTGCTTCATAGACTCCCCACCTATTCCACCGTTACGGGCGGAAGCATCGATAGCAAAATGTTCCACATATATAAATGCCGTAAAACGCCAGGCTGTAATAAAACCAGCATATACCCCATCTTTAAATAATGTGTAAACGGTGAAACGGGGTTCCTCCTTTACCAATTCTCTCACCAGGGAAAACGCCCGTCGCTCGGCTTCCGGAAAGGAATCATTATATGTTTTTTCTACTTTATCCAATAAAGGATCGGAAAAATCTTTCACCATCCTGCATTCGATTACTGCACTTGAACTCATACTCTTATAAATTGATAGATTAATAAAAGAAAACTTACGAAATAAAATAATTGAACGAATTATATCGTCTAATTATTATAGTTTGATTATATTTGTATGTAAATGTAATTATATAGAATAACAGAAATACAAATATACAGAAATTATGGCACACCATCAACTGGATGAATTGGACGAAAAAATATTGAAGCTAATCATAGGGAATGCTCGCATGCCTTTCCTTGAAGTTGCCAGAGAGTGCAATGTTTCAGGAGCCGCTATACACCAGAGAATACAAAAACTCACCAATCTCGGTGTTATCAAAGGGTCGGAATTCATCGTAGATAATACAAAAGTTGGTTACGAAACCTGTGCTTATATGGGGCTATTCCTAAAATCACCGGGACAATTTCCTACTGTAACAGAAGCATTGAAGAAAATACCGGAAGTAGTGGAATGCCACTATACAACCGGACAATATGATCTGTTCATCAAAATATATGCAAAGAACAACCAGCATCTGCTAAGTATTATCCACAACAAACTACAGCCGTTGGGCTTGGCACGGACAGAATCTCTGATCTCCTTTAAAGAAGCATTTAAAAGGCAGATACCGATCGATCTGGATGACGAATAAATAGAAAAAGGCTTTTGAATCAGATTCAAAAGCCTTTTTCTATTTATGAAAGTTTCCGGCTACTGCCGGAATACTTTATTAGAATTCTGCATTCTTCGGAGTTCTCGGGAAAGGAATCACGTCACGAATGTTTGTCATACCTGTTACAAACAATAGCAGACGTTCAAACCCTAAACCGAAACCAGAATGAGGTGCTGTACCGAAACGGCGGGTATCCAGATACCACCAGATATCTTTCTCAGGCACACCCATTTCTTTTGCGCGACGTGTCAGTTTCTCATAATCCTCTTCACGCTGTGAACCACCGATAATCTCACCGATCTTCGGGAATAAAACGTCCATAGCACGAACAGTCTTTCCGTCATCATTCTGCTTCATATAGAAAGATTTGATTTCTTTCGGATAATCAGTCAGGATAACCGGACATTTGAAATGCTCTTCCACCAGATAACGTTCATGCTCTGAAGCCAGATCTGCACCCCAGAAAATAGGGAATTCGAACTTATGTCCTTTTGCAACAGCCTCTTCCAGAATCTTAACACCTTCCGTATAAGGCAGGCGGATAAAGTCATGTTTCAGGATAAACTGCAAACGTTCGATCAATTCCTTATCAAACATATTGTTCAGGAACTGGATATCTTCCATACAGTTATCCAAAGCCCACTGCACGCAATACTTGATAAAATCTTCAGCCAGTTGCATATTCTCTGCAATTTCATTGAAAGCAACTTCCGGCTCGATCATCCAGAACTCAGCCAAATGACGCGGAGTATTGGAGTTCTCGGCACGGAATGTCGGTCCGAAAGTATAAATCGAACCTAAAGACATGGCAGCCAATTCACCCTCCAGCTGACCTGAAACCGTCAGGCTCGCCTGTTTGCCAAAGAAATCATCATCATAAATGATCGAACCGTTCTCGTCCTTCTTCAAATCATACAGATTCATTGTCGTTACCTGAAACATCTGTCCGGCACCTTCGCAATCGGAAGCTGTAATGATCGGCGTATGGAAATAGAAGAAACCTCTTTCATGAAAGAACTTGTGAATAGCGATCGCCATATTGTGGCGAATACGGAACACAGCACCAAAGGTATTGGTACGCGGACGCAAGTGAGCTATCTCACGAAGAAATTCCAGTGAATGGCCTTTCTTCTGCAACGGATAAGTAGCAGGATCGGCAGTACCGTAAATCTGAATTTCAGTTGCCTGGATCTCCACATTCTGGCCCTGTCCCTGTGACTTTACCAATTCACCGTTCACACTGATACAGGCACCGGTAGTAATCGGTTTAAGGAACTCTTCACCCAATTTTTCCACATCCACAACGATCTGAACATTATTTATTGTAGAACCGTCATTCAGCGCGATAAAGCTAACCTGTTTACTACCACGGCGGGTACGAACCCACCCCTTCACATTAACGGTCGTACCGTAAGCTTCGCTTTTCAGTACATCTACAATTTTTGTTCTAGTAATTGTTTCCATGTTTATATGTTTATTCTTAGATAATCAAAACAAGATAGCCGGTATTGACTACCGGCTAATCTTAATATTATTCAAAAGCACCCATCCGGAGTGCGTTAACTTCACGTTCGTTCAGATAACGCCATTTTCCACGTCCGAGCATCTTTTTAGTCAGTCCGGCAAAGTATACACGATCCAGTTTCGTTACATGATATCCCAGCGATTCGAAGATACGACGTACGATACGGTTACGTCCCGAGTGGATTTCAATACCCACCTGGCTCTTATCGTCTTCACTGGCATAGCTGATTGCATCTGCATGGATTTCACCGTCTTCCAGTTCCAACCCGTTAGCAATCTTTTCCATGTCTTCGATAGAAACGTTCTTATCCAACCAAACGTGATAGATCTTCTTTTTCTTGAATGACGGGTGAGTCAGCTTCGAAGCCAGGTCACCATCATTAGTAAGAAGCAATACACCGGTTGTGTTACGGTCCAGGCGGCCTACCGGGTAAATACGTTCCTGGCAAGCATTTTTCACCAGATCCATAACGGTAAGACGTTCCTGAGGATCATCAGATGTAGTCACACAGTTTTTCGGTTTATTCAGTACGATATATACCTTGCTTTCGATCTGCACAGGTTTACCGTTGAATTCCACCTTATCCTGACGGGTAATCTTTGTACCCAATTCAGTAACCGCTACATCATTTACTTTTACAGCACCAGCTGTAATAAATTCGTCAGCTTCACGACGTGAGCAAACACCTGCATTAGACAAGAATTTGTTCAGACGGATCGGTTCGTTAGGGTCAGCCAATACTTCCTTATACTTCAACTGTTTCTGGAAGTTGTATTTGGCATTCGGGTTGTAATCGTTCGTACGGCGTTGCGGGCCACCCGGACGTCTGTTTCCATATCCTCCGTTGTTTCCGTAACCACCTCCACGGTTATTATTACCGTATGAAGGACGGCCACCGCCACGATTATCACGAGAGTCGTAAGAATTGACACGTGTGTCGCCTACTCTCGGTCTTCTTTTCTTCATACCGTCGCCTCCAGCTTCACCTTCCGGAGAAGCAGAATAGGCTCTGCCCGGTCTTTCGTCATAGTTAGGACGAGAAGGACGGTTAAAAGGACGATCGCCACCACCATACGAACGGTCATTACCGTAAGAAGGGCGATTGTTACCATAAGAAGGACGGCTGTTATAACCCCCTTCGCGATTTGAATTGTAACCTCCTTCACGATTTGAATTACCATAACCACCACGATTGTTGTCGCGGTTGTTATAAGAAGGTCTGCTATTATAACCCCCTTCACGGTTGTCATACGTACGAGGACGACTCGGACGGTCTCCGTAAGAAGAGCGGTTATCACCATAAGAATTATAACCACCGCGGTCATCCCGGCTTGATTGGTTATATGGTCTCCGTTCATAGTTGTTTCCCTCAGGTCTGCTGTAACCTTGATTGTAAGGTCTTCTTTCACCTTCCTGATCTGTGTTTTCCCGTCTGATACTTGGTATCACCTTTCTAGGACGCGGTTGAGATTCTTCTCTTTCTTCTGTGCTCATTGTTGTAAATTAATAAATAATTAACTAATTGGTAACCTCACGGCTACACTATTTTCTTCACACTAAATACCTGTATAATTATGCGGCGTAATCGCCTTTAATTCAGCTTTAACTGCATCACTAACCTGCAGCGTTTCAATAAAGTCACTGATTGATTTTTCAGTGATTCCTTCATTTGTCCGGGTTAAGGCTTTCAAGGCTTCATACGGCTTCGGATATCCTTCGCGACGCAAAATGGTCTGAATACCTTCAGCAACGACAGCCCAGCAATTATCCAGATCCCGGTACAAGGCGTTCTCATTCAATAACAACTTACCCAACCCTTTTGTTAAGCTTTTGAATGCGATTTCGATATGGGCCAAAGGCACACCGACGTTACGCAATACGGTAGAATCTGTCAAATCCCTCTGCAAACGGGAGATCGGCAACTTCGTAGCCAGGTGTGCCAGGATTGCATTCGCCATTCCCAGGTTACCTTCTGCATTTTCAAAATCGATCGGATTCACCTTGTGAGGCATTGCCGATGAACCGACTTCACCCGCTTTGATCTTCTGCTTGAAGTATTCCATAGAGATATACTGCCAGAAGTCACGGTTCAGGTCGATCAAAATAGTATTAACCCGTTTCAAACCATCAAAAATAGCTGCCAGATTATCATAATTGGAAATCTGTGTAGTCCATTCCTCACGGCTCAACCCCAGAACTTCATTCACGAACTTATTTCCGAATGCTTTCCAGTCGTACTGCGGATAAGCAACATGGTGTGCATTAAAGTTACCTGTCGCACCGCCAAACTTGGCAGAAACAGGAATTGCCTTCAATAAAGCCACCTGCTGTTCCAGACGATATACAAATACCATAATCTCTTTTCCCAAACGGGTAGGAGAAGCCGGTTGTCCGTGCGTCTTTGCCAGCATAGAAACATCGCTCCAGTCCTCAGCATACTTTTTCAACATGTCGATCACTTCCTGAATCCCCGGATAATAAACTTCATCCAAAGCATCCTTGATAGACAATGGAACGGAAGTATTATTAATATCCTGCGAAGTCAATCCGAAATGAATAAACTCTTTATAGTCCTGTAAAGCCAGCAGATCAAATTTTTCTTTGATAAAATATTCAACAGCTTTTACATCATGGTTAGTTACGCTCTCGATCTCCTTAATACGGGTTGCGTCCTCCAGACTGAACTCCTGATAAATTTTACGCAACGCTTCTTTATTCTCCACTGTAGCCAGGCTATTCAGCTGTGGAAGATACTCAGCCAGAGTAATAAAATACTCTATTTCTACTCGCACTCTATATTTGATAAGTGCATATTCTGAGAAGTAAGCCGCCAGGTTCTCGGCTTTATTTCTATACCGCCCATCTACGGGCGATATGGCAGTTAGTGTTGAAAATACCATACTCATTTAGTTTATACACCTATATCCCTTAGTGTCCGGGCGATATACCTACGATATCGAATACTTATATACATTAATAATATAGAGATGCAAAGTTACTACATTTCTTCAGATTAAATGGTAGTAATGAATTTTTTTTCAACTTTTTCATAGAAACATTTGGAGGTAATAAAAAAAGCCGTATCTTTGCAGCGCTTTAGAGAGATAAGGCGTACAAAACTTACTGAAGTAATGAAAGGGCGTTTAGCTCAGCTGGTTCAGAGCATCTGCCTTACAAGCAGAGGGTCGG
>OGEN01000167.1_pt1 | contig 96533 bp, 72 predicted proteins | sample 1570671 | NCBI WGS metagenome assembly OGEN01 (sample SAMEA2582128, study PRJEB24529) | metagenome | biome: Human gut stool | place: China | collected 2011 | reverse complement strand
CTTTTCTTGTTGTTTCCATGTTTTTGCTATTTTTAATCTGTTACCAAAACATGGGAATGGATGATTGTTTTTTATTTGAATACAAGTTATTCTTGTTTGAAGTGTTGGGACAGGTAATTGTTCCTGCCCCTTTTTACACATTCAATTTTGGTAATTTGTGTTCACAGCAAATTTTTCATTGCAGCCTTTAATTGAGTGTTTTCAAAGCTATCCAAGTAAATTTGAGTGACCCTCTCAGAACTATGTCCCAATGCATCACATATTAATGATGTACTAACACCTGCCCTTTTTAGAGTGGTGGCATAGGAGTGTCTAGCCACATAGGTGGTTAATTTCTTGTCCAATTCAAGTTCATCCCCAAGTGTTTTTAAACAAGCATTTACTTTTCCAATCACCTTGTGAATCCTGTTCAATTTCTGCTGTTCAGTTTTATGAAAACTGGATAAAATGGGAAATATATATGGATTGTCAGATTTATACTTGTTCATGATCTCCATAGCTTTTGGATGGATTGGAAGGTGTATAAGTTTTCTTGTTTTCTTCCTCCTGTACACTAGCTGTTCATCCATGATATTTTCCCCTGTTAATCTGGCCATGTCTGTGAAATTAATCCCACCCATTAGATATGAGAATGTGAATAGATCAATAGCCAGTTGGTTGTAGGAAGAGTTTGAAACAGGCTCCTTGTGGTTCATGACCTTTATCACATTATCTTTAACAATGGCTCTTTTTGGAGTGTTTTCATGCAGTTTTGATACCTTGTAATCCTTGAATGGATAGAATTCAGCTTTTACATACCCTTCTCTGATAGCGATGTTATACATGGTTCTTAAAGTTCTAAATTTAATTCCAATAGTATTTTCACTGTTTCCCTCACCTCTAAGCCATGTTTCATACCTTCTTAGCCATTGCACATCAATTTCTGAAAAGTATATATCCAGATGCTTATTAAATTTGAGCAAAGATTTGTACACATAATCATGGCATTCAGCATATCTAATTCTTCCCTCTTTTTTTAATTGGGCTATTTCCTGTAAAAAGAGATCATTTACATTCATTCTCTTTACAGGAGTGTTGACTTTATCAATTAGAGTCTTGCCTGTGAAATCTTTTTTCTCAATTTCAAGATCAATAGCTTTGTCTGTATATTCTTTGATTTTTTCTGTAATTAGCCTTTGAATAGCAATTCCATTGGGGCAATTTTTTTTAGGTTTATTTTTCTTAAAATCCCAATGATCTGGATGAATATATATCCCAAGACTTTGATAATTTGTTTTCCTATTCTTGATAATTCTAAGCATTAAAGGGTGTGCACCACTTTTATTTGTTCTGAATTTGTAGTAAATTATTGAAATAGAAGCATTCATGTCTTATTTTGGGGTAAAACATAGTTAAAACAAATGCTTAAAAACACCCATATTTTACCCCTCATTTTCTCTTGAAAACAAAAAAGCAGTTACATTTTTGATTTTGTAACTGCTTCATTTTGAAGTGGTCCCACTTGGGCTTGAACCAAGGACCCCCTGATTATGAGTCAGGTGCTCTAACCAGCTGAGCTATAGGACCTACACTTGCGTGTGTTAAAGTGGTTAGCCTTTAACGGGTGCAAATATAGTGTTTTATTGAAATTCGGGCAAATATTGGAGGGCTTTTTTTTGATGGTTCATGGGAGATACCGTAAATTTATTTACATTTGCGTGTAGATGAACTTATTAGTATAATTGATAAAATTCGTGGTGTGAAAATTTGTTTGTTAGTGATAGGAAAGACAGATGCGGAGTTTGTACGGGCAGGGATTGCCGAGTACGAGAAACGTTTGAAATATTATATCCCTTACGAAATGAAGGTGATTCCGGATGTGCGGAACACGAAAAACATGAGTGAGATACAACAAAAAGAACGTGAGGGAGAATTGTTGTTGGGGCAGTTGGAGGCGGCGGATTACGTGATTTTGTTGGATGAGAAAGGAAACGAGTATACTTCGAAGGCTTTTGCGGACTTTTTGGCACAGAAGATGCTGACAAGTATGAAACGACTTGTATTTATTATCGGGGGGCCTTACGGTTTTTCGGAAGAAGTATATAAACGTGCAAACATGAAAATATCACTATCCAAGATGACTTTTTCTCACCAAATGGTGAGAATGATTTTCACGGAGCAATTATATAGGGCAATGACTATATTGAAAGGAGAACCTTATCATCATGAATAAAGCGAGGGTGAAAAGCATGAAGAAGTTTTGGCTTGTACTATCACTTGCCATGTTCTGTTTGATCGTGGGCTCTTTGTGGGAGTTTTCTCTGAATGATTGGTCTGCGGACAAGAAAATATTTCTTTTTCAAGAACGGTTGAAATTCGAGGAGAAACGGCTTGACGAGCAGTTGCGGAAACTGGATCACGAGGCAGAGCGGAAAAAGCCGGAATGGAAAGGTAAGCAGTCAGTGCTGGTTGGCTTTAAGGGGAGTAAGTTAGTTTACTGGAGTAACGAGAGAGTGGGGTCGCCTCGTTTGTACGAGATATTGTCTGCGGGGAGTGACTTCGTGAAAATTAATAATCTTTATTTTGATGTTCGTAAACATGCCGTCGGGGATACGGTTTATTATGCGCTCCTGTTTATAAAGGAGGATTACCCGTATTCGAGTAATTACGTGAAAAGTCATTTTAACCCGTCGTTAGGTGAGAACTTGGATGATGCGAGTAAGGTGATTATTCGGGAAACGTGGGAAAAAGGAGGACAGCTCGTGTACAACCGGGACGGGAGGCCGTTGTTCAAGATCGAGAGTCAGGTGGAGCGTGGGGATGTTGTACCCACTTATTTTCTGTTGATTCCTTACATCATGTTCCTTCTCCTGCTGTTCTATGCTTACGAAATATCCTTGGACCGGGCCCGGTCGTTCCGGATGCAATTATTCCACGTGTTCGGTTTCTTTTTTCTCATTGTGTTGTTGCGTTCCTTGATGGTTGATTACAAGGTTCCGCAAGTGCTTTATTCTCTGCCTATTTTCACGACGAGTCAGATTGGGGGACGGTTAATTGTGTCGGTGGGGGATTTGTTTGTCACAATGTTCTGTCTGGCACATTATTTTTTTATTACCTTTAACAAGCTGAAAATAAAGTATGACGAGCCTCGTTTGGTGCGTTATAAATATATATTCCTTGTGGGATTCGTGATAGGCGTGTTTTTCTACACGAATTTGTTACACTTTTCGATTAACGCATTAATCGAGAGTACGCAGGTCAGCTTGAATATAGCCCGTCTTATTAATGTCGATTTCTCGTCGATCGTGGCTTTTATCACGTTGATTATTGCCGGGATGGGATTTATCGTGCTGATCAACAGTTCTGTGCGTTATTTTCAGAATTTATTCTCTATCAGTCAAGCGTTTTTGGGAGTAACTGGTGTACTTGTTTTTTGTGCGGCTCTTTGTTATTTCTTTAATTTCTCTCTGTCCCCGTTGGAGTGTCTTTTTCCGTTATCGCTTTACTTGTTGTTTATTTTGGGGGTGTATTTGATGAAACAGGATGCCCAAAAGAGTATTTTCATGATTGCGCTTGTGGTGGTCTGTGTTTATATCATTTTCTTGGCAAAAAGTAGCGAGATCCATCGGGAACAAGGGGTGAGGGCAAGTTTTGCGAACGAGATTATCAAGGAAAGAGATCCGATTTTTGAGCATAAATTACTAGAAGTCAATGATGAGATAAAGCAAAGCCAGAAGGCGGATTCGCTGGTGAAGGTGGGAGATGTGGATTTGTTGTCGGCTTATATTTCAAGCGAGTTGCTGGATATGACGGGATTCTACTATACTTGTAAGGCGATAATATGTGATCCTCGGGATTCGATATTGTTGACGCCTATCTCCGAAAAGTATGGTTGTGACGAGTATTACGATAAGCTGATTGATAGTTTGGGAACTCGTATCGGTTACACGTCGTTTTTTTACATAAAGGATTTTGACGGGGTAGTTGAGTATCTCGGTCGTTTTTCTTTCTCTACACCTCGGGGTGGTAGTTGCGTATATATCCGTTTCGAGTCGAAAAATCGGCATGAAGGGATAGGGTATGCCCAAATTTTATCGAGGGAGATCGGTGTGGAGAAAGAGGTGCGTTATCCTTATTCTTATGCGAAGTACAAGAATGGGATACTGGTGGATTCCAAAGGGGACTTTAGTTACCCACGTAATTTGGAGCGTTTCGGGAAGATCGAACACGCCCGTATTATGAATAAAGACGGGTTTTCGCACATGGTGATTCCCGTGGAGAATGATGGGGTTTGTATTGTGAGTTTGGGGGATGACGTGTTTGCACTCTACTACCTGAACCTGTTGTACGCTATTTTTGTCAGTGGTATCTTGACTTCTTACGGGATGTTTTTCCGATTTGACGGGGGATGGGGAAGTTTTCGGCAGACGAGTCTCACGTTGAGAATTAAAAAGAATATTATCACGTTGATTGGTGCGTTGTTCTTGATCATGACAATCATGAGTATTATCGTGAATGCCGAGAGTTTCGAACGTCGGCATAGTTCGAAGGTGATAGAGTTATCTCGGTATATAACAGATGAATTGGAGCATAATGATTGTGTGGATGCTGCGAAGTGTCCCCAGATATTGAAGAAGTTGAAAGATATGTCCGAGGTTCTTTGGGTAGATATTAATATCTATAACTGGGATGGAGTTCTCGTGGCGACTTCTCGTCCCGTGATATTTGAGAAGGGGTTTGACGGGGCTTTGTTGAACCCAAAGGCTTTTGAACAGATTGTTAAAAAAGAACAAATTAATTTTGTTCAAGATGAGAAAATCGTGGAGTTGACATATATGGCCGTGTATATGCCATTGGTGCTGGAAAATGGGGAGAGGTATGTGTTGAGTATCCCGTATTTTACCCGTGGGGAGGAGCTGAATAAGGATATTTTGCTGATCGTGATTATTGCGGTGAATATTGCCATGATTGTGATGGTGCTTGCTTTTATCCTGTCGAGTATCGTAGCCGAGCGGATCACGAAACCGCTACAAGTGGTGAATGAGAAACTGCGTCAGATGAGGGTGGGGGGAAAGAACGAGAAGATCGTGTACCACGAGCGGGATGAAATCGGTATGCTGGTGAAGGAGTATAACGAGATGGTTGATAAGCTGGAGGCGAACGTGAAGAAGTTAGCGAAGTCGGAACGGGAGAGTGCTTGGCGGGAAATGGCCCGGCAGATTGCTCACGAAATCAAAAACCCGTTGACCCCGATGAAGTTAAATTTGCAGTTCATGCAACGCACGTTGCAGAAAGGGGATATGGAGGAAGTGCGCCAGCGGTTTAAGGATATTTCAGCTGTGTTGATCGAACAGATTGATCATATGGCATCGATTGCCTCGGCATTCTCTGATTTTGCCAAGTTACAGGAGGCGAATAACGAGTGGTTCGACCTGAGTGAACTGGTAAACGGCTGTGCAAAATTGTTCCATGAGAACGTGGATTCCATGGAATGTGATATTGAGCCGAATGTTTCCGTGTATGGTGATCGAGATCAAGTGAACCGGGTGATCGTGAATTTATTAAAGAATGCGGAGCAGAGTATCCCGGAAGGACGGGAAGGGCACGTGTTGGTACGACTGAAAACGGTGTTAGGCAAGATCATATTGCTTGTTAAAGATAACGGTTGTGGGATATCGGAAAGTATCCGGGATCGAATTTCCGAGCCTAATTTCACGACGAAGTCCGGAGGTACGGGACTAGGATTAGCGATGTCTTACAAGATTATAGAAGCGATGGGAGGTTCGATCACTTTTGAGAGTGTGGAGAATGAAGGGACAACGTTCTATGTAGTGCTGAAACAAAGCAATTGAAAATGGAGAATTGAAAGTTGAAAATGAATATATACGGTTAAAAGAGTGTTTGATTGTGGGATGAAATCTAAAATTTAAGATTTAAAATCTAAAATTCTTAAGGCGGTGTCGACTACTCGTTTGGGGAGGATGTCGACCATGCATTTCTGCCAGGTGGATTGCTTGCATTTGCCGTGACCGTCTTTGGTACAAGGGCGGCAAGGAAGGTCGACTTCGATGACTTCGGCTTGTTTGCCCGTGGGGTAACCGAAGGCAGTCGGACCTATCAAGGCGATTGCTTTCGTGTGGAACAGGTCTGCGGCGTGAAGAAAACCGGTATCCCCGCTGATCACGAGGTTGGATTGCTTCACGAGGTAACAGGATTCCAATAGACTGGTTTTTCCTGCTAGGTTGTTAACTCTTTCGGGTGCGATGGCCTGGATGGTCTCGCAGAACGTGTCGCTTGGGCCTGCCAGAATGATAAAACGGTAGTCGGGCATAAGTTGGATCACTTGTTGCCAGTTACTGACCGGCCAACGTTTCATTTCCCAGTTGGCGGAAGGGACGAGTGTGATAGTTTTCGGGGTAAGTGTACGGTGAAAACGTTCCTCGTATTCTGCCGGAAAATTCCAATCACTGTAATCGGATTCAAAATTCGTGATTCCCCATGTGGCTAGTGGTTTTTGGTAAGAAATGATTCCCCGGAACGGCTTGTCGAATTTGTTTATCCGTAGTTTAAAAAGCAAGAATCGTTTCCAGCGGTCTTTGTGGCGCAAGGTGTAGCGTGGTCCTCTTGGAAAAAGGTAGTAAAGGGGTGGGAGCAACACGGCTTTCAAGATGTTGGAGCGTATGTTGCTGTGAGCATCGTAGATATAATCGAATTTCTCGGCTTTCAGTTGACGGGCCATTTGTAGTAAACCTTTGAATCCCGTTTTCTTATCGAATCCCCATACCCGGTTGATGCGTTTATCCATGTTAAGAAAGGAACCCATGTCTTTTCGGGCAATCCAGTGGATTTCAGCATTGGGGAAATGGTTCTTGATGCCGTTTACGACATTCATGCATTGGATGATGTCTCCGATGGAGCTGAACCTGATAATGAGAAATTTAGCCATATCTAAAACGAATTTGCAACAAAAGTAATAAAAATGTAGTTTATCTATCGTAAAAAGAACTATTTTCGTGTTCAGATCATAAAAAGTAATATCATGAAGAAACACATACCTAACTTGATTACCTGTATGAACGTTACGTCCGGTACGGTGGCCATTTATGCCGCTTTTCACGGGCATTTGTATCTTGCTGCCTGGCTCGTGATTCTGGCGATGGTATTCGATTTCTTTGATGGTTTCGCTGCTCGTTTGTTGCACGTGAAGTCGGAAATGGGCAAGGAACTGGATTCCTTGGCCGACATGGTTAGTTTCGGGGTGATGCCTTCCGTGATGGCTTTTTTCTTGATTCGCGATCTGGGGTATAGTGGTGGTGGATTGTTTACCGTAAATTCTTGGCAGGGAGCGTTTATGTACGTGCCGTTTCTGGTTCCGGCTTTCTCGGCTTATCGCTTGGCTAAGTTCAATCTGGATGTGCGACAAACTCATTCGTTTATCGGTTTGCCGACCCCGTCGAACGCATTGTTTTGGGTGATGTTGGTATTTACCCGTTATTATCAGGAAGAGTTTTTCACGGCGATGTGGGGTAAGCCGTGGTTGTTGGCTCTTTTCGCCTTAGTGCTGGCCATTTTGCTGATCAGTGAAATCCCGATGTTCTCGTTGAAGTTAACCAGCTTTTCGTGGAACGGGAATGCTCTTTTATATTGTTTCTTGGGAGCTGTAATAATCGGTTTTGTCGTTTGGGGTGTGAAAGCGTTATCTTGTATGATACCCGTTTATATCTTGATTTCTTGTTATGATTTCAAGAGGGTGTGGAATTGGAGATTTTGGGGGATACTTGTGGTGCTTTTCCTGTTACTGAAATGGGCGGCAGCGTTTATCGTTTTACCGGCTTATTTGATTGTGCTTATCGTGAAATTGACAGCCCGGGCAGATCAATAGCCGGGTCATAATCCACGAAGTCATAGTTCGGAGAGATCACGGCAGGGGCTTCCACGATGATTGTTTTGTTTTTCACCGGGGAGGGTTGTATGTTTGTCATGTTCGTCATTCCGTCTCCTTGGAATATGTCCTGTTGGGAGATCACCACGATTCCGGCCACGACGGCTGCCGATAAACCGAATTTGAATAAACGGGTAACGAGGTTACCGGATTCGGTGTTAATCAGTTCATCTTGAGTTTTACGGATCTTTTTCCCGTTGATAGTTACCAAAGGCAAGGATTCCATACCGATCACGTCCGGCAGGAAGTTGTGGTTCTTGGATTCGAAGAGAACGTTGAACCGGCGGTCGACCGAAAAGGTTCCGATTGTTCCGAAGTCTACTTTTTGTTTCTGGTTCAAGCGTACCTTGATTTCTTCACAAAATAGAGCCAGACGTCGTTGCGCTTTCTCGTAATCAATCTGTTCTTTACGTGCGATCCAATCAATCAGAAGACCGTCATTTTGTTTCAGGTGTTTGTTGAACATGACTTTTTTAGACGGGGGAACGATGGTTCCCGTTTTCTCGTTGATGCTTGCGGACGTGTAGTCACAAATGAACCCTCCGAATCCCGGAACGATCACGCAATCATGTAGATAGAGTAATTCTTCGATATGTTCAACATATTTATTCATACCGCAAAGGTAAGAAAAAACGTAAGGTTGTCAAACTCATTTTAGGCATTTCGGATTATTATTATTTACTTTGCTGTGTCTATTGCAGACACTCAGAATGTTATAAATTGAGATAAAATTATTGGCGTATGAAAATTTTTGTGACAGGAGGTACAGGGTATATAGGTTCCCACACGGTAGTCGAACTTCAGAAAAATGGTTATGATGTAATTATTGCTGACAATCTCGTGAATTCGAGTATGGACGTGCTGGATGGAATAGAAAAGATCTCGGGGATACGTCCCGAGTTTGAAGAGATAGACCTTACTGATGGGGAGGTTACACGGGATTTCTTTACCCGTCATTCGGATATACGGGCCGTGATTCATTTTGCTGCTTTGAAGGCCGTGGGAGAGTCTGTGAACAAGCCTTTGGAGTATTATTTCAATAATTTGAACTCTTTGATGAACGTGTTGACTTGTATGCGGGAATTTAAGGTGCCGAATTTGGTGTTTTCTTCTTCCTGTACGGTGTATGGGCAGGCCGATGTGTTGCCAGTAACGGAAAAAACACCTCGTCATGAGGCTGAATCTCCTTACGGGAACACGAAGGTGATGAGTGAAGATATTATTCGGGATCTGATGCGAGTGGAACCTGACATGAAAGCTCTGGCATTGCGCTATTTTAACCCGATCGGGGCTCATCCGACAGCGTTTATCGGAGAGTTACCCAATGGAGTACCCAATAATTTGATTCCTTATTTGACACAAACGGCTATCGGGATTCGTGAGCAATTGAGCGTGTTCGGTGACGATTACAACACGCCGGATGGTTCTCCGTTACGCGACTATATTGACGTGGTGGATCTGGCTCAGGCGCACGTGGTAGCTATCCGTCGGTTGTTGGAAGGGAAGAATAAGAAGAATTACGAGTTTTTCAATATCGGTACGGGAAAGGCGCTTTCCGTGCTGGAAATTATTCACGCTTTTGAGCGTGCAACCGGAGTAAAAGTGAATTACAAGGTCGTGGGACGCCGTGCTGGGGACATCGAGAAGGTTTGGGCCGATACGACTTTGGCCAATAATGAGCTGGGATGGAAGGCTGTCACGCCGATCGAGGAGACTCTGGCAAATGCTTGGAAATGGCAGAAAGCATTGGATAAGTAAAAAAGGTGGGATTTCCCCACCTTTTTTAGTCTTTATTCTACCGTCACGGATTTAGCCAAGTTCCTTGGCATATCCACGTTGCAACCTCGCATCACAGCAATGTGATAGGAGATGAGCTGTAACGGAATCACGTTCAGAAGTGGGGAAAGATATTCCAGTGTTTCAGGAATTTCGATCACGTGTTCCGCCAGTTTTTTCACTTGTGCATCGTTATCGTTGACAAGAGCGATCACGTGTCCTTTACGGGACTGGATCTCTTTGATGTTGGAAACGATCTTGTCGTAATAGTTGTCATTCGTGGCGATGGCAAAAACCGGCATGTTCTCGTCGATTAAAGCGATCGGGCCGTGTTTCATTTCCGCTGCCGGGTAACCTTCCGCATGGATATAAGAAATCTCCTTCAGTTTTAGCGCACCTTCTAGGGCAACCGGGAATTGACAACCTCTTCCTAGGTAAATGGCGTTCGTAGAGTCCTTGTAAATAGCTGCTATCTCCTTGATCTTGTCATTCTTTTCCAGAATCGCTTTCACCTTGTCCGGTAAGTTATACAGTTCGTTGATATATTTTTTGTACAGTTCGTCGGATAATGTTCCCTTGCGGTGGCCGATCTGTAAGGCCATCATGGCCAACACGGATATTTGAGCCGTGAATGCTTTCGTGGAGGCGACCCCAATTTCCGGACCTGCATGAGTGTAAACCCCTGCATCGGTTTCTCGGGCGATACTTGATCCCACGACATTACAGATTCCGATAACCGTGGCCCCGTGTGCTTTGGCATACTTGATGGCTGCCAGCGTGTCGGCCGTTTCACCACTCTGTGAAATGGCGATAACGATGTCGTTGGCGTCCACGATCGGGTTACGGTATCGGAATTCCGACGCGTATTCCACTTCTACCGGGATCCGGGTGAATTCTTCAAAGATGTATTCGCCTACCGTTCCGGCGTGCCATGACGTACCGCAACCGATAATGATAATGCGATGGGCGTTGACCATTTTCGGGATAATCTCAGAGATACCCCCCAGATAGATCTCCGATGCCTCGGCATTCACGCGTCCGCGGATCGTGTCGTATATTGAATTTACCTGTTCAAAAATCTCTTTCAACATGAAATGCGGGAAACCGCCTTTCTCGATTTTCTCGATGTCGATGTCCACTTGTTGAATACTTAATGAAACAGGGGTGTTTTTGATCGTTTTCAAGATCATTTCGTCCCTCTTCAAGATGGCAACATCGTCATCGTTTAAGTAGATCACGTTTTTCGTGTATTCCACGATGGGTGTTGCATCCGAGGCCACGAAATATTCACTTTGGCCCACGCCGATCACGAGCGGGCTACCTTTTCTTGCCACCACGAGCTGGTCCGGTTCATTCTTGCATAAAACAACCAGTCCATATGCCCCGATAACCTTGGTCAAAGCGAGACGCACGGCATTCTCTGCGTTGACTTGGCCTTTCGTGTAAATGTACTCGATCAGGTTTGCCAGTACTTCCGTGTCAGTTTCACTTTGGAATGAATAGCCTCTGGCCTGTAATTTTTCCTTTAATAAAGCGTGATTTTCGATAATCCCGTTGTGGACGATGGAGAAAAGACCGTTCATAGAAGTATGGGGGTGAGCGTTCGCATCATTTGGTTCCCCGTGGGTAGCCCAGCGAGTATGTCCCATACCGATCGTTGCGCTGGTGTCTTCCAGTTCCATGTGATGTTCCAGGTCTTGCACCCTTCCCTTGCATTTGTAAACTTGGATGTTATTATTATGGATTAACGCGATTCCGGCAGAGTCATATCCCCGGTATTCCAAGCGTTTCAGACCGTTAATTAAGATCGGACAGGCTTCTTTGGGCCCGATGTATCCTACAATACCACACATAAATGTTATGTTTTAATGATTTATATTAATGAAAACAAGCGGCATAACAACCATTGCCGCTTGTTTATATTTTGTTATTCAATAATCTTGTCGAAAAAGTCGGAATAAGCCTCGATGTAACTTTGTTCGCCCGGGTATTCCAAGGTAGGTTTCTTCAGATCGGTGGCAAAGGTACGGAGTTCATCGTCCACGTCTTTGTGGTTAAAAATGATTCCGTCAGCGTATTGGAATGCCAATTTATTAATATTCGTGTATGTCGGGTCTTTTAAAAGTGCCACGTCTTTCCGGGCAACCCCTTCCGTGATTGCTTTTTCCCCGAATTTTTCATCTAGTTTTCCCTCGAATTTGTCGTTATAAGTAGAGAATACTACTTTCGTTTTGGAGAAAACAGGGTCGTCATGATATTCTTTTTTCAGGTAAAGAGGAACCAGTGCGGTGAACCATCCTTGGCAATAGATCAAGTCAGGAGCCCATCTTAGTTTGCGCACGGTTTCAAATACTCCCCGGGCGAAAAAAATAGATCTTTCGTCGTTGTCCGGGAAAAAGTTTCCTTCCTCGTCGGAGATCGTGTGCTTACGTTGAAAATAATCCTCGTTGTCGATGAAATAAACCTGCATCCGTGCAGCTTGGATCGAGGCGACCTTGATGATTAGCGGATGATCCGTGTCGTTGATGATCAGGTTCATTCCGGAAAGGCGAATTACCTCGTGAAGTTGATTTCGTCTTTCGTTGATGCAGCCGTAACGGGGCATGAATGTTCTAATCTCTTTACCTTTGTCTTGTATCCCTTGAGGTAGATATCTTCCAATATTTGCCATTTCTGATTCCGGCAGATAAGGAACTATCTCTTGAGAAATGAATAAAACTCTTTTTTTAGCCATAACTACTACTTTTCCCAAAAACCATACAAAGATAGGCATTTTGGTTCAGATTTCAAAACTACTTTAGAATAAACCTCTCTCGAAATAAACCACTTGAATCTTAAAAACGATGCGGAGTATAGGATTTTTGACTGAAAATTTTGCTTTTATGATAGATTTATATAACATTGCGAAACTCTTTTTAGGCTGTAAATTAGGGGAAGACTGTACTATGGCGTGGCATAATAAACAGGGCAAATACGGGGAAGAAAAGGTGAACCGGTATCTTTTGGATATGGGGTACACGGTTCTGGAGCGAAACTGGCGGGTGGGACACCGGGAACTGGATTTCGTGTGTCTTGACGGGGAGGTGCTGGTCGTGGTGGAGGTGAAAACCCGGGCAGATGACAATGTGTCACTTTTGGATTTACTGGATTACAGAAAAAAGAGGAATTTACAAGCTGCGGGGGCTGCTTATCTAACGAAAAAGAACATCCACCGGGAAATACGATTCGATTTGGTTGTGGTCACCGGGGCCGAAATGCATTTGGAATATATAAAAGAAGTCATTGATTTGTTTTAAAGAACCGGGTGGCTTTTGTCGTGTGTGTGGTGTGGTAGGAATATGAAAAGCCACCCGGCATAAGAAAAGTGTCAATAGGGATACTTGTGTATTATCAAAAATTGTGCTAGAAATTCGGATTTCCGGAAAAAATATCAAATTTTCTTTCGGATGGATGATTTTGTGTGAAATTTACTATCTTTGAAAAATAAAACATAAAAGAAAAAAGGATATGGCAACAGTAAAAGCAAAATATTTAGGAGATTTGCGTTTGGAGTGTACGCATTTGCAGAGTGGCACGAAGATTATCACGGATGCACCGACAGATAATAACGGGAAAGGTGAGGCTTTCTCTCCGACCGACTTGTGTTCCACGTCATTGGCCGCTTGTGCCATGACAATTATGGGAATCTATGCTAAAAATAACGGTATCGATTTGACGGGAGCCGAGATCGAGATTACCAAAAAGATGGCGGCAGAACCTCGTCGTATTGCCGAGATTGACGTGATCTTTAATATGCCGGCTAACGGGTATTCCGAGAAGGAGAAAAAAATTCTCGAACGTGTGGCACATACTTGCCCCGTGCATTTGAGTTTACATCCGGATGTGAAACAAAATTTCGTGTTTAATTGGCAGTAATGGTAACCGGGGCTACCGGTTTGTTGGGTAGCCACTTGCTGTGTCATTTGGCACGATGCGGTGAGACGATTATCGCATTAAAAAGATATAAGAGCCACGTTGAAGAGACGATGGCTCTCTTTTCGTGTTATTTTGATTCACCGGGAGATGCTATATCCCGGGTGACTTGGGTGGTTGGAGATGTGCTGGATGGGGAATCTGTGGCCCCGTTTGTGGAAAAAGTGGATACCGTTTATCATTGTGCGGCCATGGTTTCTTTCAATGGCAGTGATCGGAATACTTTGCTGGAAACGAATATCAAGGGGACGGAGAATATTTGTAAGATTTGTTTGGAACGTGGTGTACGCCTATGTTTCGTGAGTTCGATTGCTGCTTTGGGAGACGCTCCCAACGAGAGTGTCGTGATTGACGAGAATACACCGGAGATTTCGGGATCGGTCCACTCACTTTATTCCGGTAGTAAGGGGGAGTCTGAGAAAATTGTCTGGGAGTATGTCCGCCAAGGATTGGATGTTGTGATCGTGAACCCGGCTATTATTTTGGGGGCGGGGTTACGGGGACGAAGTAGTGTCAAGTTGTTTGAACAGGCGAGTAAGGGGATGCCTTTCTACACGGAAGGCGTGAATGGGTACGTGGATGTGCGGGATGTCTGCGAGTTGATGATTCGTTTGGCTGGAGATCGTGCCGTTCGGGGAGAGCGTTTCGTGTTATGCGGGGGAAATTATTCCTATCGGGAGTTGTTTACTGTGATAGCCCGTGTCGTGGGAAAGCGTCCGCCTTGTATCCGGATGACCCCGTGGATGACCGGTTTGGCTTGGCGTTTACTGGCTTTCGTGACTTTATTCACGGGAAAGAAACCGGCTTTCACGAAGGAAACAGCTCGTTCGTCTCAACATAAATCCCGTTATTCCAGCGCAAAGGTGTTGTCTCTTTTTCCCGATTTTCATTTTCACACGCTTGAAGAGACGGCCCGTTTTTTCAAAGATTTGTAATCCGTTTTTTCCAGATCGGATTCATGAGGGCTGGGATGGTCTTTCCCCGCCCCTAGGCTATCTTCCCGAGTATTTCCATTTAAATTTCTTTATCAGTTCATTTAGACCACGGAGCATTCATCCTGCATTCATCTTGCATCCATCTTCGATAAAATGAATCTTTTTATCCTTTTTATTTGGATTTCGGTAGGTTCGTGTTGTATATTCGTAGTATGGGAGGATATTGAGCTATATAGCTTAAGGATTGGGGAATGTATAATTAATAATAGCGAGGTTATGGAGTTAGTTGACGGTTCATTATTGAAAGGCTTTTCGGGAGAGATCGACGGGTTGATTGTTTACACGGTTGGGAAAAAGACGTATGCCCGGAAGAAACCGGAGAAAGTGCGTGATCCCCAGACCGGGAAGCAATTACGGCAGCGAGCTAAGTTTCCCGCCGTGCAGGCATTTTATCAATCCGTCAAGAGCGGAATATTGAAAAAGGTGTATGATTTGGCGGCGAAAGAGGAGGGAAGCCGTTCCGGTTATCATTTGTTTATGCACTTCAATATCATGGCCTTCGGGGGAAATGGTTTTATTGATTATTCGCTGTTACGGTTGGCACACGGGATACAGCAATTACCTTATTCGTTGGAAATAAAGGCGGTGTCAGGGGATGGGGTGGAATTTTCATGGTTGGATAATTCCCTTACCATGATGGCTCAAGCGTCCGATCACTTGATGGTGGCGACTGTTTTTGATGATGATCCTTTTCAGGTTGTGATGCTTGACGGGATCACTGCATGTCGGAAGGATAGTTGGGCTTTCGTCAAATTACCGGGCGGGAGTTGGAAAACGGCTCATTTGTATTGTTTTTTCGGGACTGGGGATCGGAAACGCTTTTCGGCAAGCAAGTATTTCAAAGTAAACAAACAATAAAAGAAGTATGGCAATATTTAATTCCATTTTGTTCCATCGGGCAAGAAAGTCCGTGGGGAACGTGACCTTGTATACGTTAAAGGAGCAGAACGTGGCCCGGGCGAAAGGGATTCATCGACGGGATCGAAAGTCTTTAGCACAATTAAAACAGCGTGCCCGGATGAAGGCTGTCCGGGAGGTGGGGAGCCATTTTTATCACGTGTTGCAGCAAGGCTTTTGTTGCTCCTCGCTGAAAGAAGGGTTGAATCGTTTCGTGAAGGCGAACGTGGGGAAGATGTACGTGGACGACGAGTTGAATGTGAGTTATGATCTCTTGAATCTAGAGATCTCCGGCGGTACTTTGATGCCACCGGTTTTGTCTGCGGCATTGAAGGTGGGGGAGAACCGGGTTGTGTTTTGTTGGGAGCGCCAACCATTGATGCCTTATGCTTTTAGTGATGATCAATTGTACGGGGTGGTTTCGCGAATAGAAGATAGGGATGGGGAGGTCATTCTATTGGGTACTCGGGGTGTATCCGGGGAATCGAGTTGGGAACTGCCTGAAGGTTGGGATATTCATGAAGTTATGGTTCATGGTTTTGCCATGAATGCTAGAGGGGATCGGGCCTCTGTTAGCGTGGGTTTGGTGGTGGGGAACGAGGTGTAGTTGTTGCTTGTGTTTATTTTGATTAAATAATTTTCTTGTTTGTTATATATTTCTCGTTAGAAAAACGTATTTTTGATGCGAGAGGTAGGGCGAGTCGCGATGGTTTAACGACTAAAATAAAGTGTTAGTGGATGTACTGAACGTGAAACAACCGGAAATATTTGAAAGTGTATTTCATAAATATTATGCTTCGTTATGTTATTTCGCCAATAAGTTCGTGCGAGATGATGAAGCGGCGAGGGATATTGTACAAGAGGTGTTTCTTCGTTTTTGGGAATCCAAGGGAAAATTCGAGAATCAATCGGCGTTAAAATCATTCTTGTATAGTTGTGTTCAGAATGCAGCGTTGAATTATCTGGAAAAATTGCAGGTCCGGGCAAAAGCGAATCGTCGATTGGGGTTGAAAACTCCTGACGAGGAAGATGTTTTCAATTTTCAGGTAGAAACAGACGTCTTTGAAGAAATCTTTGCTGCTATTGATGAATTGCCTGCGGAATGTCAGCGTATTTTCAAGATGAGTTATATCGAGATGTTGGATATCAAGACGATTTGTGAGCGATTGGACGTGGCAGAGTCAACCGTAAAAACGCAGCGTCAACGAGCTAAAAAATATTTGCGGGAGCGGTTGCAACATCTTTACCCGGTGGTGACGTTGATGTTTTTCTGATTAATAGGGTTGTTGTCTAAGCCAGATGGCGAAGAATTGGTCGTAGATGATATACGTTGTTTGCTTTGTATACCATCTCTTTTTTCGCGAGAGAGCGCAGGTAATCGAGAATTTTCCTCTGTGTTGTTTCTTCTTTGGCCGGGCTGGTATCTATATTTATCTCGGGTAGTCCGATCAATTCGTCAAATGGGGCTGATCATGATCGTGCGATATGAATTGCGTGATTTGCGTTGCGTAAATTACGCAATTTAAAATGAGATATGTAAATTTTGGGAGATAAATTGATTTTCTTGTCATTCTTTTCAGTATTTAGCTGTTTATGTTATGAGTTGGGGAAATATATGTGAAGGTGAGCTGCAGTATAGGTTGTTTTAATAGTACAAAATGTAATAATGGTTTTTATGAATCTACATCATGTCCTCTTTGAAGCTTTGTATGAGATCAAGCTAACACGGCGAAACCTATTGTTTAATATGTTTGTTTTTTTTGCATTATTGACTACGATATCCTTTACCTTCATTTCATTTTCAGAGAGTGATAAGATTGAATTCGGGAAATTTTATTTACCTTGGTTTGCTCAAGCATTGCCTTCTTCAATCCCGTTCATGGCTGCTTATTATTACAATTTCGTTCAAGTGTTGATGGCGTTTTTTATGGTATCTAATGATTTAAGGCGTTTGAGATTAACCACGATATCAGCTTTAGAGGCTCGCCCGCAGAATAATAGTGATGCCATTATTGGGAAATTTCTTGGACGGGTTGCTATTTTTAGTCTCGTGAACGTGTTGATTTATTCCGTGATGATATGTTATAATCTGATCTATTACCCTAGAGTATTGAATATATCGTATTATTTTTTTTACTGGATAACATTGAATTTTCCTGTGCTAATTTATTTCCTGAGTTTGTCGATACTTGTTTCTCGTTTTGTTAATAATCAGGGTATTAGTATCTTGATTCTGCTGTTTTTTTGTGTGGGAACGACTATATGCGGGGCTGGAGTGATGAATAATTTGTTTGATCCGTTTGCTCGTTATATTCCTAATTTGTTTTCTGATTTTGTGGGACATACACAGTTAAAGTGTTTTCTTTTACATCAAACGATCTATTTGTTAATGGGTATTTGTTTGTTGGTGTTGTCTATTCTTGTTTACAGGCGTTTGCCTAACAACATCCATCAAGTCCGCAATGTACTTGGGTTTGCGATGTTTCCATTAATTTTGTCTATTGTTTTGATAGCTTACTATATAGGAGATTTTGTGCATATTGAGAGGGATAAAAATGAGTATCGTCAATTCTATCTTGAATATGAACATGTTTTAAAGAATCGGGTATTGTCTAATGAAATTCGATTACGTGATCTAGGTAAAAAAGGTGTTGCTGTCGAGAGTAAAATGAAAATCGTAAATAAAAACGAGGAGCAAATTCCGGTGTTATTATATTTAAACCCGGGTTTGACAGTAAATGGAATTAAAAATGGTAGTGTTAATTTGTCGTTTGAAAGAAAGGGACCTGTGATCTTGGTTAATAAGCAACTTGCAGCGGGAGATACCTGTGATCTTGTCGTGAATTATGAAGGAATTGTTGATAATGACGTGTGTCACCTTGATCGATCTGTTGTTCCGGGATATCAACGTCTGAATGAAAACAGGTGCGGGATATATAGTTTTGGGACCCAACCGGCGTATTGTGTAAATAATTATAAATTGTTTACTCCGGAAGTTTTGTGGTATCCGACTTGTGTTCCCCCAACTTGCTTTTCTTTTTTTCGGAATATGGATTTTACGTATTTCTCGCTTGTTGTTATTCATGATGAGCAAAATACAGCTATTTCTCAAGGGGAAATAATAAATGAACAGATTGGAATAACTATTTTTAAACATGAACACGCTATAAGTGGCATCAGTTTGTGCGTGGGAAAATATGATAAAAGGGTGGTGATGATGGATTCTATCCCGGTTGAAATTTATTATGAACCTAGTCATGGATATTTATTAGATTCGTTTCGTATAGATGTTGATGTGTTGGAAGAACATTTATTGAATTTTAAAAGTAAACTGGAAAAGAGAAACATGAGTTCTTATATAGATACTGAAACGAAGAGACTTAAATATAATTATTCGACAGCACTTAAAAGTGATCTCGAGTATCCCTATTCTTGGTTACGCTTTATTGAGACTCCACTTGATTTTTACCCATTCCCCAAGCCAGACGCGATGGATGGTGAAAGAGTGCAGAATGGTTTGATTTTTTTGACAGAAAAACTTTGTAATCAACATTTTATAGATGGAGAATATAATCCGGGATTAAGAAAATATGGAAGCGAATGGCATTTTAAGATGTTGTTGGATAGTAATTTGACTCATGGCGGCTGTAATATTAAGTCGATGTTACAAAATGAGTTTAATTATGTATCGTCTGTTGATTATCCAATGATTAACGAAATATTGATAAATATGTTGTCCAGATATTCATTTGGCTTGATGCAATCTTTTGAGCCTATGGATGAATACCGTGCTATGGATTATTTATCACGATATTGTTTAAGAGAGGCTATTCATGATTTGAATTTGTCTTCTAAAGAATTGTATTTTATCATTAAAAAGAAGGGTTGGGAGTTATATTCTTTGATATGTACACGGGTATCCAAGGATGAGTTTGATGATTTTTTATATGATTTCTTTTCTAAATATCGTTTTATGAATGTTGAACTAAAGATATTTAGTAAGAATTTGATGGAACAATGTGGGGTTGATCTGGATCATATTTTGCCCGATTTATATAATAGCAGTAGATTACCTGTTTTCAAAGTGGATGCTGAGTGTTACCAGGTTGGGGATTTGATTGATTCATGGCAAGCAAATCAGTATTTTCTTTTTAAAATATATAATATGAGTGATGTTCCTGGTGTGATTATGACAAGGCCTGGGGGATTTTATTTGATTCCTGGGCATTCCTGCAAGGAAATTGTAGTTAATGATACAACTAGTTCAAGTTTGTCTTATAGGATAGAAATGCCGATGTCTCGGAATATACCGTCGGTTAAACGGTATCGGGCCAAGAAGGTTGTATATAATGAATTGGGATTAAAGGAAGGAATTAGAGATATTGATTCAATGTATTTTCAAGATAATAGTCCTGATATTATTGTCGACAATGTTAATGAAAGATGTAAGATTATAGAGACTAAAACTTGGCTTCAAGATGTACTTGAGAAGTATAATGTGGATATTCCTTTCTTGAGTGAAAGAAAAAAGAATCGTAACCAATGGTTGATAGGATTCAACACGAAGTTTTATGGTTTCCCGGTTCAAAGCGCCTATTATAAAGAAGCAGGAACAGGTGATAAGCGGGTTGAGTGGACCATAGATATAACTCATCCGGGGAAGTATGAACTTTTTTTTCATAATGTGGATGGCACTAGGCATGAAAAAAGTTTAGATGACAAGACATTGTATTTTTCTGTTTACAATGGAGAAGATACATTTGATTTGAAAATTAATATTGATAGCGAGAGTGATGAATGGGTTTCGTTAGGAAAATATGATGTATTTAATTGTATTAAAGTTGTTCAGTACGATAAACAAGAACTTCTTTCTATATTTTCTTTTAAAGGGCTTAATAAGGTTTTTGTAGATGCTATAAAAATGAAAAAGATACGGAGATGAATGAAGTCGTGATAGGTTTTGTTCGTAAATAAATTTGAAGGGAAATTTGTAAGATAATTGCTACTATAAATTTAACGATCATGAAGAGAAAGAATGTTTTTTATGGGATTGTTTTTTTTAGTCTTATCAGTTGTACAGAAGATACTATTGATAGAAACGATGTAGAAGATCGTTTATCCATATTAAAGCAAAATTATGGAATTCAATATTGCAAAACGGATGTTTTACCTGATTCTTGCGTGGTTCTAACTCTTGATGAGTTAGAAGGTTTATTTGCGATGATTGATGAACGATCCGTGACTTCGGGGGGAACAAGAGGTGTGATCCCTAATGCCGAAGAAGTTAATTATGTGGTCGGTACTGGAGATGTGTGTATTGTGGATCCTTGGGAAGTCGTTATTGCTGGGACAATTCCAATCAATAACTATTGCGGGATCAATTTTTTTTCTAGTTGTATGCTTGAGAATAATGATGCAAGACTACGTGATGAGCGAGTTTCTTTAAGTCCTTATACCTCTGATTGTACGATAAATGAGAGCGATGCCGTTCTTGATGGTCAAGGCAAGATATCGTTTTATATAAGATGTTCATTGTCATTAACGGTTTTACAATCAGGACATGTTTTTAATGTTCTATGGGAAATGCGTATTGCGGGTGCCCGATTGAATAGAGAAGGTGAATTTCGTGCTTATTATAATAAAGAATATTATGACGATTAGTTCGATAAATAAATGAGTTAAGCAAATATGAGAAAATAATTTAAATTTTTTGTCATCCTTTTTTGATTTAATCTGTTTTAATAGTAAATTAAAAAACGATCCTTTTTTTATATTCCTTTTTTGCCTTCATTTCGGTCTGTTTTTTCTTTTGTAACAAATCTACTTCTCTCCTAATATGTTTGTATATAGATATTTAATGTAATGTTAATTCTAGAGCTATATTATTCAATTATTTGTATCATTAAACGATCGTTAAAAAATATAGAAGAGGGGAGGTTGTTCGTTTCATTTTGGCTTATTTAAAGGGAAGTATGACGGATGATCAAAGGAAGGAGTTTGATGAGTGGCTTGGCTTGGATGAGAGAAATCAAAAATTATTTGAACGGTTACAAGATGTTGATTACGTGGAGGGTGGATTACGGGAATTTCAAAAGTATGATTCTGTAGAAGATTGGAAGAAACTTCAAGCTAAATTACAGGTTTCTCGTCGAAAAATTAGTAATTGGATGCGGGTGTGTGCGGCTTCCGTGACGATTTTGTTTTGTATGGGAATGGCATGGTATTTTGTAGGAAGTGATATGAATAATGAGAATGTTACTTCTTCTGTTATAGAATATGGGCGTTCGAAAGCGATGTTATTTTTGGCCACGGGAGAGGTGATCGAGTTAGAATCAACTTTGGATACGGTACATGCTAGGATTGAGGGAGAGAGTTTTGTGAATGATGGCAAGAGGTTGGTGTATTCGGACACCACCTGGGTAAAAGAGGTGGAATGGCACACCTTGCAGGTGCCGCGAGGCGGTGAATTTGTGTTGTGTTTGGCTGACGGAACTGTGGTCACTTTGAATGCGGATTCCAAAATTCATTATCCGGATCGTTTTACAGGGAATGAACGTCAAGTTTCTTTAGAAGGAGAAGCATTTTTTGAAGTGGCGAAAGATAGTTTGAAACCTTTTGTCGTGAAAACAAACGGTATTGATGTCCGGGTATTAGGAACCGCTTTTAACTTGAAGGCATATCCGGATGAACATCAACAAACCACATTGGTACGGGGGACTGTAGAAGTGTTGTTGGATAAACAACAGGTGTTATTGCATCCCGGAGAGCAAGTGACGTGTATTGATAAGGAGTTAAGAGTTGAACAAGTAGATGTAAGGTCTTATATAGCTTGGAAAGACGATCGTTTCGTTTTTGAAAATGAACCTTTAGAAGGAGTATTGAAAAAATTAGAACGATGGTATAATATAACCGTATTTATCCAAAATCATGTGTTGATGGAGAAACGGTTTACGGGTAAGCTTCCAAAGTATGAAAACATTAGTAACGTTCTGAAATTATTGGCGCTAACAACAAATATAAAGTTTGAATTGAATGATCGAACATTAATCGTTCAGCTAGAGTAATGGAAAACGGGAATTTGCGCTAACAAACTCCCGTGTTGAATAACTGCCATTGGGGAATGGCAAATTATTAATAATTAAAACAGTACAAATCTATGGAAAAAAATCGAGATTATGACATAGGATGGGGATCTAATGTCATAAAGAAAATGTTTCGGATTATGAAAGGTTTCATTTGTTTTTTGATTCTCGGTCTATCAACTGTTTCCGCAAGTACTTTTTCACAGGTACGGGTGAGTATAGACATGAAAAATGCGACCCTTAAAGAGGTATTTAAAGAGATTACGAAAGTTACTGGATATGAATTCGTGTATAGTAACAATGAAGTGGAAAGTGTGGGTAAGATTTCTTTACATGTGGAAAATAAAGATTTGCGGGATGTTTTAGCCGAGTGCTTGAAGGGAACGCAACTTTGGTATATGATTGAGAATCAGCTCGTGGTAGTTTCTCCGAAGTTGACAAATCCTAAAGTAGTTCAGGATAATAAATCTACCATAGTATCGGGAAAAGTAATGGATCAAGATAAAAATCCGTTACCAGGGGTGACTATTCTGTTAAAAGGTACAACCACTGGAGTTGTAACGAACGTTGATGGAGTCTTTTTTATAATGGTACCCGATACTACTGCTAATGTAGAATTTATTATTTCTTTTGTCGGGATGAAAACAAAGACGGTTAATTTGAAAAATCGTCCCAAGACGGGAGATTGGGTGATTACGATGGAAGAAGATTTATTAGAGATGGAAGAGGTTGTGGTAACGACCGGTTATCAGAATCTGAAGAAGTCGCAGATTGCAGGCTCCGTTAGCGTTGTAAAAGCCGAAAAGGTAAAAATAGGTGGAGTTCCAAGTATAGAAAATATGTTACAGGGGCAAATCACGGGAATGAATGTTATTATTAATTCCGGTGACCCGGGTGCTTCTGCCAAGATTCGTATTCGGGGGACATCTTCTATTTTAGGTAATCGTGCTCCGTTATGGGTGTTGGATGGTGTTATTCTTACCGAGGATGATATGGGGGAGATCAGTACTACAGACTTAAATGGAGATGACGCTGCTTATTTGGTAGGTAATGCTATATCTGGTATAAATCCGAATGATATAGAGAGTATTACCGTATTGAAAGATGCGTCGGCAACAGCTATTTATGGAGTTCAAGCTGCTAATGGTGTCATTGTTGTAACAACGAAACAAGGACAAACAGGTCCACCTAAGCTATCTTATTCAGGAAGTTATGCTATAAATCAGCGAATGGCTTATAGTGATTTAGAGAGAATGAATGCTACGGAACGTTTACAACTTTCAAAAGAGATTATAGAAGATAATTCATACTATTCTTCCATGCCGGTAGATTATGGTTATGAGGGGCTTTATATCGATTGGTTGGCTCGTAAAATCACGTATGATGAATTTGCTGAAGGTGTTCAAAAATTAGCAGATATGAATACTGATTGGTATGATATTTTGTTTAGGAATTCATTTACTCATGCCCATTCACTAAGTTTGAGTGGGGGAAAGGAAGGAACACGTTATTATGCATCTTTGGGCTATGATGATACACAAAGTACGGCAATTAAAAATTATAGTCGTCGTTTTACTGCTACGGCAAAGGTTAATTCGTGGTTGTTGAAAGATAAACTTTATATGAATTTTCAAGTGAATGCTTCAACCAAGAATACTTTAGGATTTCATTCCTCTGTAAATCCAAACACCTATGCGTATAATACCTCTCGTGCTATTCCCTGTTATAATGATGATGGTTCTTTATTCTTCTATGATATGTATAAATCGACGTATAGTTCGTACGGGAATGTCGTGTATTATAATATTTTGAATGAAATGGGGGAGACAGGACAATCTGGTCGAGTAAATCAACTTTCTTCTCAATTGAATTTGGAATGGAATATTTGGAGAGGTATCAAGTATAAACTGCAATTATCATATCAAAACAGCCATTCGATGAAAAAGAGTTGGGCGACAGAAGATTCGTATTACGTGACAAATATAAGAGGGTATGATTTGGATTTCTATGAGACTTATGTTCCCCCAACAGAAGATGATAAATCAAAAGCGGAAATAAAAGATGGCTCACAGATTCCTTCAGGAGGTATTTATGCGAAGAATACGTCTCAGACGGATACGTATACCGTGCAGAATTCTATCGAATTTAATCACGTGTTCAAAGAGGATCATGTGGTGAATCTGATGGCCGTATCGGAGATTCGTCAGATTAAGACAGATGGATTATCCGCTACTTATTATGGGTGGTTACCGGAAAGAGGAGAAACATTCAGTCCCGCGATAACAACGGGTTATACTAATTTGTTAGCGACAGGGGCTCTTAATCCGACTTTGGATAAATCAACCAAAAATTACGTGTCTTGGATTTTTACGGGTTCGTATTCATACCGGGATAAACTTTTATTGAATGGAAATGTGCGTATGGATGGTTCAAATCAATTCGGGTCTAATCCGAAGTATCGATTTTTACCTATTTGGTCTATTTCTGGTAAATATACGTTGAGTAAAGAAAACTTCTTAAAGGATAGTGATATTATTTCTTATTTGGCATTTCGTGCCTCGTATGGAATTCAAGGAAATGTGGATGGAGGTACGTCTCCGGACCTAGTGTTGAAAATTGGTTCACAAAATTCCATTACAGGACATAATGAATCAACCGTGGCTTATTTGCCGAATCCCGATTTACGGTGGGAAAAAACAGAATCGTTTAATTTGGGTATTGATTTGGCACTATTTAGTGATCGTATCTCTGTTGTTGCCGACGTGTATAAAAAACGGGGAACGGACATGATCATGAATAAGAATGTGTCACAATCGAATGGAGTGCAAACCGTGAAAATTAATGCCGGAAAGGTGGATAATAGTGGGGTGGAAGTCGGTTTCAGATTTGTTCCATTCAGGACAAAAGATTGGGATACAGCTTTGGAAATTAACTATTCTTATAATCGTAATAAACTTATAGATGCGAATGAGGCTTTAGTTACGAATGAGGACAAATTAGCTGGTAATGGTCAAGTTGTTGGAGAGGCACTTGGGACCCTTTATTCATATGATTATGTTGGATTGGATCCGGAGTCGGGTTATCCGGTATTTCGTGATATGTATGGTGAAACTACGCATGAAAATGATAATGGAAAAATAATTCCGAATTACACACTTTGGTCGGATGAAGTCAATCTGGTAAAATCTGGAGTGATGACGGCACCAAGTCAAGGGGGAATTAATCTAAGTGTCGGTTGGAAAGGTTTACGTTTGAGTGGAAGTTTCACGTATCAATTTGGCGGGGTGAATCGTCTTTCAGGTATTTATGGAAGTAATAGCAATAGAGTGTATGATCCCATGTCAAATGTATCGAAAGAGTATACAAAACGTTGGCGCAAATCCGGTGATGAGGCAAAAACAGATATACCTGTACTGTATAATAGTAGAGTATTTAACAAGCTTTCTTTAAGAACTTATATGACAGGTAAAACGGAAACCAAGGGAACCACGATGTATGATAAATCTAATGTTCGAGTGGCGAAAACTGATTTTTTAAAGATGCGGAGTTTGTCTTTAAATTATGTGATCCCGACGAAATTTATTTCTAAATGGCGTTTAGACCAATGTACAATAGGGTTACAGGCGACAAATCTATTTACTTGGGCGGATAAACGATGGGAAGGTTCAGATCCGGAGGCAGCTTTTGCTACTAGTCCGTTGACAAGAACTTATACTTTAAATCTGAATATAACTTTCTAAAATGTGATTCTATGAAAGCAATATATATATTGTTAAGTGTTGTACTTACCGGGATATTATTCGGTTGTGATGATTTCTTGGAACGTTCTGCTCAGAATATGATTGTCCCAGAAAAAGTGGAACATTATAGAGAATTGTTACAGGGGGATGCTTATTTCAAGGGATTATATGATAAAACAGCTTGGGTGCAGTTTATGACGGATGATGCCGAATTTCAAGAATGTTATTCTCGTTTTAATAATTATGACAACACTGGGGATAATTTGGAGCATTATAGTGATGTCTACACTTGGCAATCTGAGATAGAAAATGATAACTTTACAGATGGGGCGTATCTTTATTTGTATAAACAGATAAAAATTGCTAATCTGTGTCTTGATGGAGTAAAAGAGGCAGAGGGGGATGAGGATGAGCGGGAAATTTTGATGGGGCAAGCTTATTTTACTCGTGCGATGGGATATTTTTATTTGGCTAATTTATACGCGCAGGCTTATAATGAGGCGAACCCGAATGACTTGTGTGTACCTTTAGTTGTTGATGGGGAGATTAATATATTTTCTTACGATCGAGCAACAATCTCTCGAGTGTGGGGGCAGATGACTTCGGATATAGAAAATGCGATGATAAATTTAAAAGATAAAGTAACTGGTGATTTTTTCACAATTAGTTACGAAGCTGCTTTAGTTCTTGCCACTCGAATTTATTTATTTATGGAAGATTGGGATAATGTTATCAAATATGGGGAAGAATTATTGAAAAATAAACCAGACTTGATGGATATTACAAGTGAAACAAAAGCAACAAACTCAATGACTGGTTATTCTGATTCTGGAATTTCTAATTTTATTCGTACGAATAACCCTGAAATTGTTTGGAGTTTTAATGAAATCCCCTCTTCAAGTGGTAGTGGAAAAACATTTTACAGTCTTTTCTATTCCTATGGAACTGCTTATAATGGATATTGGATCGCAACATCTTCTCAATCTGTTTATGCTGAACAGAAAACATTAATTGAGATGTATGATACAGATGAGGCGACTAAAACTGGTGATCGACGTTTATTGTACTGGTTCATTTTACCAACAAAAAGGACTGCAAGTACTTATGCTAATAGTTATAATACTTACAGGTCATTGAAGTATGATACTTACGATAAAAATGTATTAATGCAATGTTTTCGAACAGGGGAAGTCTACATCTCGTTGGCAGAAGCTTATGCTCGTCGGGGGGATGCCGGAGACAACGTGAAAGCGATAGAATATTTGAATAGTTTACGTTCTAAGCGAATAAATCCTTACACATCCTTGGGAGTGTCTGATTTTACAACTAATGATGCTTTGGTTCAATTTTGTTGGGATGAACGTCGTCGAGAACTGTGTTTTGAAGAGTGCCATCGTTGGTGGGATATGCGTCGTCAGGGGCAGAAGCAGGTTATTCATCGATATAATTATGGAGGAACAAGTGGTAATTCTTTTGTGACTTTTACATTAAAAGAGAAAGATCCGGCTTTTATATTGGATTTCCCACTTGCAGAACGAAATCAATCCCCGAATTTGATGCCTAATTCTCGTCCTGCACGAAATGAAGATTAGTACAAAAACTAAATTGAAAGGAGATGAAAACATTTAAATATATACTGGTATTAGGTATTACGATTATGACTATGGCTTGTGATCGTAGTGACGATTCGAATTATGATGTCGAACTTCCTGATCGTCCGACTTTCGATGAAACGACAGTTTATGGAAAAAGAATGAAGGAGTTTTACGATAAGTACGGGGTGTGGTGTCAATATAATGTGCCATCCGGAGATTTGTTTTATGCTTGGACAACTTCGGATAATTACACCTCAAGTAGTTTAGATTACGAATATGAGGAGGCTGATCCGAATTATATAGTGAAAGCGATAGATTTTCTTGAAGAAGAAGTGATGGTAAATTTGCCGAGTAGTATATTGGATGAGTACATGGGCTTGAATCTTGCCTTGGAAGGTCGAATATTCTTTTCTTCGACTTTAGATGATGATTACTTGGAATATTCTTCATTGGAAGATTTTCCAGACCTATCGACAGAATATGAGGAGCCCGGTTACGGTTGGAATGGTAGTCGTTATTTATTATTGGCTCCGGTTGGACCAGAATTTGACAAAACGGATAAGGATCTTTTAAAACGTGAATGGACATCTTTGATTTTTTATGAGGCTTTAAAGAATTTGCCAAATCCGGATGAGTTTGATAAGAATAATCAAACAGCGTGGGGAAACTGGTTTGGTTATTTTTATAATGATTATATTATAGGTAACCATGAAGATGCTTGGAGTGATGGTTCAGATCCTTATGCTGCAGGTCTAGTTGGAGCGGGTGTTTTGAAAGTAGCTACTTTGTATGATGGATACGATGATGAGACAACTCAAACAGGATATTACGTTTATATAAGTAAATGGTATGATGTTGCGGAGTGTTTAGACGCTTTTGCTGATTATGTTGGCTATATTATGTATGCATCGGCCGATGAGAAGGCTGATATACGAGCCAAAAGTTCAAATGTTATTGTAAATGAGAGACTTGTTAAGGAGTACTGTAAAAAATATTTGAATTGGGAAATTCCTGAATTAGGAGAATAATATACACTAATAAATCATATAACGTGAAAAAAATATTTATTTTATGCGTGAGCCTGTTTATAACAGGCCTCACGTACTCTCAAACAGTCTTTATGGAAAACGAATCATGGAATGCAGTAAAATCAAAGGCTGTGAAGGAGAATCGGATGATTTTTATGGATTGTTACACCTCTTGGTGTGGTCCATGTAAGGGATTGGCACAAAACGTGTTCCCGCAACCGAAAGTCGGGGAGTTTTTGAATTCTAACTTTGTGTGTTGCAAGTACGATATGGAAAAGGGAGAGGGGATTATGCTGTACAAGAAGTACAAGGATAATATTCCGGGATTCCCGACGATGTTGGTGATCAATCCTGTCGATGAAAGTATCGTTCATAAAGTTGTGGGATACACGGAACCGGATGCTCTTATTACGGCTTTGCAGGACGGGTTGGATGGAAAGACGTTAGCTGTATTTCAAAAAAGGTACGAGGCGGGTGAACGTTCTTTGGAATTGATCAAGGATTATTGTAAAGCTCTTGACGTGGCGTATGATCAAGGTACAAAAGAGAAAGTCGTGAGAGACTATATTGAATCTATGCCGTTGGACTCATTGATGAATAAAGAGTTGCTGGAATTGTATTTACCTTATTTAAACGATGCTTATTCTACGCAGTACGGGTATGTTCTTAAAAATCTGGATAAGCTCCAATATAGGCTTAAAATAAATCGGTATGATATTGAAACTCGTTTACAGAGGGCTATGTCGGATGCCGTGCGCGAGATCGTGAATGTAACGCTTGCGCATACTAATGCGGACACTTTGGCCTCGATGAAAATGAAAGAAGAAAAGTTGAAAAAATTATTGCAGGGAGCATCTGTGAAAGGTTTTGGTGAATTGAATGCCAAGCTTGCTATTAATGATATACGAATGAATGGAGATATTGTAGCTCTTGATGCGATTCTAGAGGCTGATAAGATTTTACAGGCTACAAGAGACGAGTATTCTTTCCGACCGGATATGTACAAATACATCATTGAATATGCTGATGTTAAAACTCAAAAAGAGATTATCCGGAAGTACTTGGCAATCATGCAAGAGAAACAGAATATTGCAGATGAAAAAAGTAATGGTAAAGTTACCCTTTTTACTGAAAATGCTTACGATATTTTAGCTATCGGGTATTATCGTTTGGGGAATAAGAAAAAGAGTGAGGAATGTGCGAAGAAGTTTGATGAGCGTTATAAACTTCGGCTGGTAGATATGAAGAAAATGTTTAAAGATGAGAAGGCTCAGGTTCAGATTGATGATGAATATCACCAGAGAATAAATGATCTTCGTGCGAAAATTGGGATGAAATGATGTGGAAATTGTTTTAACAGGGTGAGCAATGATGTTATATTAAAAAGATAGAAGTATGATAAAAAATGTATGTTATGGGTTATGTACCGTGCTTTTGTTCGTTATGGGATGTAACCGGGAAAAGACTTACACGATTTCGGGAACATGGGAGAACGGGAATGGAAAGGTCGTGTATCTGAAAAAGGAAATCGGGGAAAAACAGTTCCAGATTATAGATTCTGCGGTTGTGAAAGATAATCAGTTTAAGATGATGGGGGATATCTCGCAAGTGGATAAACGTATACTGGCACTTGGAAAGGATGAACAGGAGATATTGCTTGAGGGGGAACCGATAGAGGTCATGGCCACGCAGATGACGAATAAAAATGGGGAGCTTATCGATTCTTACAAGGTGACCATTAAGGGAAGTCATGAGCAGGAAATTTTTCGTACAGCTCGGGATCTTGCCATGGGAAAGAGTATGATTGGATTGGCCGGTATGTTTGCGATGGTACAGGTAAAAGATGATTCCGTGAAACTGGATTCCACGTATAAAGCGGTGGAGATGATGAAAAAAGCGGTTGATGAAAGAATCAAGAATTTCGTGGATTCGAACAGTAATACCTTGGCGATCACGTATGTGATCGGGGACTTCATTGCTAGGGAATATCCTTTTGAAGACGTGGAGCGCTACTATAACAACCTGACCCCGGAAGTGAAAGCCTCTTATCCGGGACAGTTACTCAAGGAAAAAATGGCAAGTTTGCGCTCGATCAACGTGGGGGGAATAGCCCCCGATATTGATTTAGTGGCTCCGGATGGAAAACATATTAAGTTATCTTCCTTGAGAGGTAAGTACGTGTTACTGGATTTCTGGGCATCTTGGTGTGGGCCGTGTTTGGCGGAAGTGCCGAATGTGAAAGCTGTTTATGAGCAATATAAGGACAAAGGATTCGAGATATACGGAGTGTCACTGGATGACAAGAAGGATGCGTGGGTGAATGCCATTGAAAAGCATGACTTACCTTGGATACACGTTTCTTCTTTAAAGGGATGGGAATGTCCGGTGGCGAAGATTTACAACGTGACGGGAATTCCGAAAATGTATTTGTTGGATAAAGAAGGTCGGATCGTGGCCATGGACTTGAGAGGTGAGGCCTTGAAGGAGAAGGTGGCATCTTTTTTTAATTGAAAAAGATGTTTTATGAAACACGAATTATTTAAAACAGTATGTATGAAAAAATGGATGATTGTATTGTTGGCAATGATTATTGTCTTGCCGTTGTCGTCAGACTTGTATGCGGCGAGTAAGAAGAAAAAGAAAAAAGGAACCGCCACGGCAACCCTGCCGCCCCCCAAGAAAGTAAGTCCCTACGAGAAGTTGTTAAAGGGGAAGAACGTGGAGACTTCAAAAAGTGATTTTATCACGTTGCATAAAGTAGGTAGCAAATTGTATTTCGAGATACCTTTGAAGTATATGGATCGTGAAATATTGCTGGCGTCAACCGTGACGAACGTGACCTCTCCGGAATTTTGTGACATTGGTTACAAGGCGAATAATCCCTTGCATTTGAAGTTCACGAAACGGGATAGCTCTATTTTCCTACGTTACGTGTCAACGGGCGTGACGACCGATAATTTGCAGAAGGCGATGAATAACGTGTACGGTGACCCGATCCTGTATGCTTATGACGTCAAGGCGTATAACCCGGATAGTACCGCCGTGGTGATTGACATGACCACGCTGTTCACTACGAACGTGAAAGATTTGAGTTTTTTTGCGGATGCCATGATGGGGGGAATGGTGAAAATCTCTTCTTCTTTTAAAAAAGAGGCGTCTTACTTGGATGAGATCAAGGCTTTCGATGATAACTTGAGTGTGAAGACTGTGATGTCTTACGGGGTGTCATTGAACGTGATGGGTATGATGAAATTGATGGATGATTATCCTTTTACGGCCACGGTGACCCGTTCGATTTTGCTTTTGCCGGAAGATAAGATGATTCCCCGAATCTCGGATTCCCGCGTGGGGATTTTCAACAGTACGAAAACCCGTCTTTCTATCACGAAGGAGGATGAAATTGGGAGTTATTCCGTGGCTCATCGCTGGAGACTGGAACCGAAAGACGTGGAGGCTTACAAGCGGGGTGAACTGGTGGAGCCCGTGAAACAGATCGTGTTCTACGTGGATGACGCTTTCCCGGAATTGTGGAAAGAACCGATTCGTCAGGCGGTGACTACCTGGAATGCCGCTTTTGAGAAAATCGGTTTTAAAAACGTGATGGTTGCCAAGGATTTCCCGAAGGATGATCCCGATTTTGACCCGGATAACTTGAAATATTCCTGTATTCGTTACGTGGCCAATTCCACTGCTAATGCGATGGGACCGTCTTGGACAGACCCGACGACGGGTGAGATTATTAACGCATCCGTGCTGGTTTACGGTAACATCATCCAGTTGATCAACAACTGGCGTTTCGTGCAGACCTCACAACTTGATCCTTCCGTGAGAGGTAAGAAATTACCGGATGACGTGGTGAAAGCGTCTTTGATTTACGTGGTGGCGCACGAAGTGGGACATTGTTTGGGATTCATGCACAACATGGCCTCTTCGGCAGCCTTTCCGGTTGATTCGTTGCGTTCTGTATCGTTTACTCAAAAATACGGGACGACACCTTGTATTATGGACTACGCTCGTTTCAATTATGTGGCGCAACCTGGGGATGAGGGCGTGAAATTGACGCCCCCGAATTTGGGTGTTTATGACGAATTTTTGATTAAATGGAATTATAAGTTTATTCCCGGAACGAGAGACGAGTGGGAAGAACAACCTATCGTGGAACAATGGGTCGACGAACATGCGGGAGATCCAATTTATCGCTATGGGCGCCAACAGATACAGAGTCGTTATGACCCGAGTGCTATTGAGGAAGATTTGGGGGATGATCCGATGAAAGCCAGCGAGTATGGCGTGAAGAATCTGAAGTATATTCTTTCCAACTTGCAAGGATGGATCAATGATGATCCGGATTATTCTCATCGTCAAGCGCTGTATGGACAGATTATGACGCAATATTACCGTTATCTGCGGAACGTGATGTATAACATCGGTGGAATCTATCTGACAGAAGTAAAAGAAGGTACCCCGGGTAAGCGTTACGAGGCAGTGCCGAAAGCACGTCAAAAAGCATCAATGGCATGGGTATTAAAGCAATTCAAATCTATGGATTGGTTGAATAACGCGGAACTGAAAGAACATTTTCCGTTAAGTGTCGACGGAAGTGCGATTGTCCGGAGTAAAGTGGCTGGGGATATTCAGGGATTGATCGGTAACGTAATCCTTTCTTCTCACGTGGCTTCTTCTCCCTATTCGATTAATGAGTTTATGACGGATTTGTATAATGGCACGTGGAGTAACTTGTTGCAAGGGAAAGCGTTGACAGAGGGGGATAAGATTCTGCAAAACACGATGGTGGATATGGTTTGTGCGTCATTGAGTGACGGCGGTGCTAAGAAAAGTGCCTCTCCTTTCGGTTTTGCTCCTTCGGTTGATGAGATCGTGGCTTACGGTTTGGACGAGAGTGGTTTGATCAGTCGGTTTGCCGATCAGTTTCGTGCGGTTGATGAGGAATATGGCCGGGGATACGTGGCTTCAAACATGGTTGCCAATCAGTTCGGGACTCCCGGTTACGGTTGGCAGCGAACAGTTGCCACGACTGCGATTGACGATTCCAAGGCCTATTTGCAGGATATGGCCGTGAAATCCCGAAATTTATTAAGAAGTAAAATAGGAGGAATGTCCGGAAACGCTAAAGTACATTATCAAGCTCTTCTTATCAAATTAAACAACGCGTTGAAGGACAAACTATAGTGTATGTTTTCTAGTTTGTGTTCAGAGTATGACGTCTGAAATTGATCTGGGGTGGTTCGTTTATCGGGCTGCCCCTTTTCATGTGGAATAGAATCCTTTTGAAAGCTATTAATAATTTATTAAATTCGCGTTCGATTATAATTTAGATATATATATGAGCGACAATTCCCTATTAGAGAAATTAGAGACATTTTATATTCGTTTCCGTGAGATCGGGCAGTTGATAACCGACCCGGAGGTGATACAGGACATGAATCGTTTTGTGAAGTTGAATAAAGAGTATCGTGATCTGGAACAGATCGTGGAGGCGGGGGACGAGTTGAAACGTGCGGTGAGTTCTTATGATGAGGCGCAGGAAATACTGAACACGGAGACCGATAAGGAACTGAAAGAGATGGCAGAGATGGAGATCGAGGAGCTGGATGCCAAGATTCCCGAATTGGAGTCGAAGGTGAAGATGTTGTTGGTACCTGCTGATCCGGAGGATTCAAAGAACGTGATTCTTGAAATTCGTGCCGGAACCGGGGGAGACGAGGCTAGTCTTTTCGCGGGGGATTTGTTCCGTATGTATACGAAATTCTGCGAGTCCAAACGTTGGAAGATAGAAATAACTAATTATAGTGAAGGAACTTCCGGGGGATACAAGGAAATCGTGGCGAACATCACGGGAGATGGTGTCTACGGGATTATGAAATACGAGTCGGGAGTACACCGCGTACAGCGTGTTCCGGCGACAGAGACCCAAGGACGGGTTCATACCTCCGCGGCCACGGTGGCTGTACTGCCGGAGGCAGAAGAGGTGGATGTAGTGTTGAATCCGGCAGATATTCGGAAAGATACTTATTGTTCTTCCGGTCCCGGGGGACAATCCGTGAACACGACGTATTCCGCTATCCGTTTGACGCATATTCCCACGGGTATCGTGGTGACTTGTCAGGACGAGAAGTCGCAGTTGAAGAATTTGGCGAAGGCAATGACCGAGTTGCGTTCTCGTATTTACGCGATCGAGCATCAAAAATATTTAGACGAGATCGCTACGAAACGGAAAACAATGGTTTCCACGGGTGACCGTTCCGCCAAGATTCGTACTTACAATTATCCGCAAGGACGTGTGACAGATCATCGTATCAATCTGACGCTTTATAACTTGGCTACCGTTATGGATGGCGAGTTGGGCGAGATTATCGAGAAATTGCAGATCGAGGAGAACACGGAGAAATTGAAGGAAAGCGGATTTTAAAGATAAAAGTTAAAAACTAAAAGATAAAAGTTAGAAGGTATGACTTATAACGAGTTATTTGAACAGGTAAAAAAGAAAAAGTCCTTCCTTTGCGTGGGCTTGGATTCAGATATAAAGAAATTACCTCAACACCTGATGGGTGCCGAGGATCCCGTGTACGAGTTTAATAAGGCTATCGTGGATGCAACGGCAGATGTGGCGATCGCTTATAAGCCCAATATTGCGTTTTACGAGAGTAATGGGGTTGCCGGGTGGATCACGTTGGAGAAAACGGTGAAATACATCAAATCAAAATATCCCGAGATCTTCTTGATTGCCGATGCTAAACGCGGGGACATCGGGAATACGTCCGAGATGTATGCCCGTGCATTCTTGGAGACGATGGAGTTTGATTCTATCACGGTGGCTCCTTACATGGGAGAGGATTCCGTGACCCCGTTTCTGAAATACGAGGGGAAATGGGTGATCTTGTTGGCATTGACCTCTAATAAAGGTGCTTTTGATTTTCAATTCTTCGAGGAAAATGGCGTGAAACTGTATGAACGGGTTTTGCGTAAATCTCAGGAGTGGGGGAATGATCAGAATATGATGTACGTTGTGGGTGCCACGAAAGCGGAAATGTTGAGCGGTATCCGTGAAATCGTTCCGAATCACTTCTTGCTAGTTCCGGGAGTGGGAGCGCAAGGTGGTAGTTTGGAAGAGGTGGCTAAATACGGTATGAACTCTCATTGCGGGTTGATCGTGAACTCTTCTCGCGGGATTATCTTTGCGGATAAGACCGAGAATTTTGCCGTGAGAGCGAGAGAGGAGGCCGTGAAGCTACAACAACAAATGGCGGAATTGCTTGCTGCCAAAGGAGTGATTTAAGAGAAAGAGACGGAACTATATTTAGGAGGTGTGTTGCTTGGCGACACACCTTTTTCATTATAGGTGTAATAGCTGTGTTAACAGATAGTCCGAATACAAGAAAGTATTGGAGTGTATTAAAAACTCGTCTCAAAAGGGAAGTGAGTTGACTACAATTTGTAGTCAGCTGAAATCACTCTCGTCCGATGGTAAATATTGTAAAACGGATGTCGCTCGTTTTTCCCATGGACGAGATCATCGTGGACGATCAGGGGTATGTTTTTTTAGTGCGTTGACAACAAATTCTGCACGTTCTTCCGGGGTTCCTTTAGGTACGATTATAGGGGTGTAACCTAGCTGTTGGTAGGTGGCGAACATGATATCGTAGGTCTCGATGGCTTCTTGGTAGGATTGCCTACGTTCGGAATCGGTTTTGTAGATTTCGGACCAAGGAGGAAGGATGAATACCTGCGTATTGTAGCGAAAGGCTTGAACAGTATGTCGGAGTTCAGGTAATATAGGCTGGTGGGTAAGGTGGGCGTAAGCGAGGGTGTCGGGGATGCCCCGGTCGAAGAAAAGAACAGATTCCTGTTTTTGGTGCTGTTCGAAGGATTCCACGGAGCGGGAAAGCATGAGGTGGGTGTAAGCGGGAATATTTGCCCAAGGGAGAGCATCTCCGTTTTGGGAGACTTGTTCCCGAATAATCTTCCTGGCTACTTCGGGAACATAAGGGAAACCTTGTTTGGCCAACACTTCCAGTAAGGTCGTTTTGCCAACACCGGGGCCTCCGGTGATGATAAAGAAATTAGGTTTATATATCATAAAATATAACGTATACTTGAATTATAGTTTAAGTGAGTAACACTAAAAGCCATTGTACATTGCGGAGGCGTTTACGTAAAATCTGATATGCTTTTAATTTTGTAGATTTGACTGTGTTTACGGTGACATTTAATTTTTGAGCAATTTCGAGGTTCGAGTCCCCGTTCAATGTCATAATAACCATTTTTTGTGCTTGTCGGGGGAGAGTTCCGATCGCCTGATGGATTAAGGCATCGACTTCTTCTTCCAGAATATATTCCTGTTCTTCCTCTTGGGATGCCGTTGTCAATAGATGGATTGCGTGCTTTTGTTTTATTTGTTCATGTTTTAGATAGTCCAGGCAGGCGTTGCGGGTACTCGTGTACAGGTAACTTCTTATCTCGGTAATGACATTGAATGTAAGCCTTTTTTCCCATACGTTTAAAAAACAATCTTGTACGATATCCTCGGCAATATCGTTGTCCTTTACAAAGCGCCACGCGAATGACCTGACAGGGAGATAATATTTTTTGAATATCTCCTTGAATATCCTTTCATCACTGGAATGTAACTTTATTATGAAATTATTATCTGACAAATCGAAATAATGTGTATATTAAGTAATCGTAACGCTTAACAGAAAACAAAAGTATGATTTTGTAGAGTTAAAACCAAAAAATATAATTATTTATGGGGAAGAAGTGAATTTTAAACATTTTTAAATCACACTTGAAGACGATACGGTCGTTCTATATACAAAAATATAATAATATGTTTGATCAAATTAATATAGAAACACTGATTTTAAAATATCTTCAAGGAGAATTGACCGAAGGAGAGCAAAGGGAATTGGATGAATGGTTGAAGGACGATAGAAATAAAAAACTTTTTTCCAGGTTAATAAATAAGCAGAGAATATTGGTGAAGATGGAACGTTTGGATGAGTACGATTGGGAAAAAAGTTGGAATGTAGTGGAACGAAAGCTTCATGGAAGGAGAAAGTTTTTCTGGAAATATTGGGGAATTGCGGCATCATTGCTAGGGATCGTATTGCTTGGAACTTGGATGTTTATGGAAAGAAATGAAGAAAATTCTCCTATGGTTGTCATACGGGGTGTTGAGCCGGGTAGGGTATTTGCGGAGTTGGTTCTTCCCGGTGGAAAAATTGTAGAATTAAGTAAAGATAGTAATAATCTGTTTTTGGGAGAGGGCGGGAATATATTGAGAAATGAGAATGGCGTATTATTTTTGACTCAAGATTCGGTACGCTTACAAAAAGTGGATTATAATGAAATCAGAACCCCGAGGGGTGGGGAGTATCAGGTGGTATTGCCGGATAATTCGATCGTTTGGTTAAATGCAGAGTCGAAACTACGTTTCCCGTCGACTTTTTCAGGAAAAGAACGTAAAGTATTCGCTAGCGGGGAGCTATATTTTCAAGTTGCCAAAGATTCTCTTTCTCCTTTCCGGGTTGAGATTGAGGGGTTGTACGAGGTTGAAGTGCTGGGGACGGAATTTAATGTTCGGGCTTATTCGAATTTACCTTCGGCAACGACCTTGGTAAACGGGCGTGTCTTGATTCGGGATAAGGGAGCAAAAGTCGTATTAAAGGCGGGAGAGCAGGCTGTAAAAGGGAAGAATGGTGAAGGGATGGTGGTACGGGCGGTGGATGTTGCTCCTTATATTGCATGGAAACAGGGGTACTTCCTTTTTGAGAATGAACGTTTGGAAGATATTTTGAACGAGTTGGCTCGTTGGTATAATGTGAATGTATTTTTTGAAAATTCGTCAGTACGAGAAAAACGTTTCTCCGTGGATATGCCTCGGCATGAAAGTTTTAAAGAGGTGCTTCATTTGATAGAGCAAACTAGATCGATACGGATTGAAATTGAGGGAAATAATGTTTTTGTGAAATAATAAAAATGTCGAACGTCTGGCAACGTTCGACATGTTAAAGTGCCTGGCAGCACATTGGTATAATTTAAATTGAAACAAAGGTATGAAAAAAAACAACGAAGAGGGACTGTTTCGGCAGGTCCGACCTAAAATTTTATTGATTATGAAATTGACAACTGCTTTTTTGTTGATGTCGTTTTTATCCGTTTCGGCGGCTACTTTAGGACAACGTGCCACGATAAAAGTTACGAATGTGACATTGAAATCTGTTTTTAAAGAGGTTAAACAAAAGATGGGGTACACGTTTGTTTATAACGAGCATGATGTAAACCAGGTGGGGAAAGTAACGTTGGACATTACAACGAGTGATGTGAAGCAAGTACTAGACAAATGCTTGGAGAACACGGCTTTGGGATATTACATTCAAGGAGATGTCGTGGTGATCCAAAAACGTGCGGAACAGATTGTGCGGGATGTGGAGAAAGAGTCGTTTAAAATAACCGGTTTGGTACAGGATAAAAAGAAAGAGCCCTTACCCGGTGTTACGGTTTTGCTGAAGGGAACGAGCGTCGGGGTGGCAACAGATAAAGATGGAAAATTTTCCCTTGAGGTGCCTCAAATGGATAGTGTTGTGTTGTTTTTTTCTTTCGTTGGGATGAAAGATAAAGAGATCGCGATAAAAAAATTGGAAAAAGAGATGAAACCGTTGACCGTGGTGATGGAAGAAGATGAAGAGGAGTTGTCCGAAGTCGTGGTAACCGGTATGTTTAACCGGAGAAAAGAGGGGTTTACAGGATCGGCTGTTTCCGTGAAAGGGGAAGATTTAAAGAAAATCAGCACAACGAATATCGCGAAGGCTTTGGCCGCTATAGATCCTTCTTTTAGGATTATGGAGGACGTGTTGAACGGGTCGAATCCCAATCGGTTGCCCGATTTACGTATGCGGGGACAGGCCACCTTGCCCGGGGGCAGTAATGCCGGGGCTTCGGCCGAGATGGTGACATTGCAAGGGGAATACGATACTTATCCCAATAAACCGTTGCTGATCATGGATGGTTTTGAAATTGATTTGCAGACGATGGTTGATATGGATCCGGATCGGGTGGAATCAATTACCTTGTTGAAGGATGCTGCAGCCACGGCAATCTATGGTTCTCGTGCTGCAAACGGGGTGATTGTCATTGAGTCTAAAGTGCCGAAAGAAGGCCGGTTGTGGGTAACTTATGGGGGAAACTTTCGCGTTGAGATTCCTGATTTGTCAGATTATAACTTGATGAACGCGGAGGAAAAATTGAGAGCGGAGGTGTTGGCCGGAATGTACAAGGGGAACGGCAGTATTGATGTCTTGCAAAATTATCAGGATAAATTGAGAGAGGTAAAGAGAGGCGTGGATACTTATTGGTTGGATAAGCCGTTGCGTACTGCCGTACAACAGCGTCATACCGTAACATTGGAAGGTGGTGACCGGGCATTGCGTTATCGTTTGTATATCGGGTATAACCATACGCCGGGTGTGATGAAAGGGAGCAAGAGGGATGTGATGACCGGATCTTTGGATTTGCAATACCGCTTTAATAAAGTGTTGTTAAAGAATAGTATCACGGTTGATAATTCCGTGGGAGACGAGTCGCCTTGGGGTAGTTTTAGCGAATACACCAAGTTGAATCCTTATTTACGGCCTTACGGTGAAAACGGTGAAATTTTAAAACGTTTGGATAATTTCGTGATATTTACTTACACGGGCGGTCGTACAACGGATTATGCTAACCCGATGTATAATGCTACTTTGAATACAAAGAACAGGGCAACAAATTTTTCCGTTAGAAATTTGTTTAGCGTGGAATACAATCCTAACAGTGATTTACGTTTGATAGGTTCTTTTTCTCTTTCCAAAGGGAATGGTAAAACGGATGTTTTCAGACCCGCCCAGCATACTGCTTTCGAGGGAATTGCGGATCCTGCAAAACGGGGTGATTTCCGGCGTACGCAACAGGAAAATTTTCAGTATTCACTTGACTTGACAGCGAGTTATAATAAGTTGTTGGGGGAAGTACATTATGTTACAGCCAATGCCCGAATGTCAGTACAGGAGAGTAAAAATGAAAATTATGGGGCTCATGTAACCGGATTCCCGAATGAGAATATGGATGAAATTTTATTCGGTAAGCAATACGATGAAAAGATGACCGGTTCCGAGAATACATCGCGCCTGATCGGTTGGGCCGGAAGTTTCGGGTATTCTTATGCTTACAAGTATTCAGTCGATTTCAGTATCCGTTTAGACGGTTCTTCCCAGTTCGGTAAAGATAACCGTTTTGCTCCTTTCTGGGCCGCGGGGGTTCGTTGGGATGTGAAAAAGGAGAACTTCATGTCGCGAGTGGATTTTATTTCAGAATTTGTATTAAGAGCTTCTTACGGGGTTACCGGTACGCAAGGTTTTGCTCCTTACCAGTCAAGAGAGTTGTATAGTTATAACGCCTTGCTTTATCCCTATCTTGCTTCCGATGGAACCGGGGTGGAACTTGTAGCGATGCCGAACGAAAAATTGAAATGGCAACAGACTGATACTTGGAATATCGGATTGGAAATGGGACTTTTAAACGGACGAATTACTGCTCGTGCGGAGTATTTCCAGAAATTGACCAAGAACTCGCTGACCCAGGTGACGTTGGCTCCTTCGTTGGGTTTTGGTTCCTATCCGGAAAATATGGGTACCTTGGAAAATAAAGGTGTTGAGTTGAATTTTGCTTTTATTCCTTATCAAAACACGGCAAAATCAGCCTATTGGACGATTTCGGTCAACGGTTCTCACAATACGGACAAGTTGAAAAAAATCTCCGAAGCATTGCGCCACATGAACGAGGAAAATTATAATGAACAGGGGGATAGTCCGCTCCCGCATTATGAAGAGGGTGAATCTATTAACCGTATTTGGGCCGTTAAATCGCTGGGAATTGATCCGATGACAGGGGAGGAGATCTTGTTGAAAAGAAATGGCAAGATGACCGGAGAATATGATGTGGTGGATTTGGTCCCTTGTGGTACGACAGAGCCGAAATGGCAAGGAAATATCAATTCCTCTTTTGCTTACAAGGGATTTGGTGTGGACGTGAGCATGGCGTATAAATTCGGTGGACAGGTTTACAACCAGACGTTGGTTGATAAAGTGGAGAATGCCGATTTGATGCGCAATGCCGATAAACGGGTGTTGGATTTACGTTGGATGAAAGTGGGTGATACCGCGAAGTTCAAAGGAATGAACACGGGAATTGACGGTGCCGGAACCAAAGCGACTTCACGTTTTGTCATGGATGAGAATACTTTCCAAATGACGTCTATTGCCTTAAGCTACCGTATGGATCGGACGAATACGAAATTCTTGGAACGTTGGGGATTGAGTTCCGTGAAATTTGCTTTCAACATGGAGGATCTGTTTTATCTTTCTTCCGTGAAGCAAGAGCGGGGAACTGATTACCCGTTTGCACGGCGTTTTTCGTTCTCTCTAAATGTTGCGTTCTAATTAAAATCTTGAGATATGAAAAAGAAAATATATATATTGTTATTAGGAGTTGTGATCGGTTTGACGGCTTGTTCCGATTGGCTGGATGTGCAACCCAAAACGTCTATTTCGGGTGACGACCTGTTCGAAAGTGAGGCGGGTTTCAAGGATGTCCTGACCGGTTTTTATTTGAAAATGGGGCAAACAAATTTGTATGCCGAAAATTTGACGTATGGTTATCTGGAAATGGTTTCGGGAAATTATGATTTTTATCCTAACCTGTATTCGTGGAAAGATATATATGATTACAACAAAACATGGTTGTCCGTGAAGGATAATATTTACGGGTCGATGTATAATATAATTGGCAATATTAATAATTTTTTGAAGTATATCGACAAGAATCGCTCTGTGATTAAAACAGGAAAATACTACGAGTTGATGAAAGGAGAAGCCTTGGGGTTGCGAGCTTTCTTACATTTTGATTTGTTGAGGCTCTTCGGTCCCGTGTACAGTGAGAATCCGACGGGGAAGGCCATCCCTTACAGGGTATCGTTTGATCAGAAAGCAACTCCTGTATTACCGGCTGAGCAGGTTATAACGTATGTGTTGAAAGATTTGCATGAAGCAGATTCTTTGCTGGAAGTTTCAGATAACAAGAGTTTTGAGATTCCCAACACGTATGACAAGGAGTACAATGCTTTCGAGAGTTCGCGGCAAATGCGGATGAATGTTTATGCCGTGAGAGCCATGCTGGCACGAGTGTATTTGTATAAAGGAGATGTCGAAAGTAAGGCCAAGGCTTTGACCTATGCCCGTGAGGTGGTGGAAAGCGGCTATTTCGACTTGTATGAAGATAATTCCAATCCGGTATTGTTTGGCGAGCACGTTTTCGGTTTGAATGTTTACGAGTTGGATAAGTTGTTGGAAGAGGAAGGTAAATATAAGACGCGGATTCCCGAGGGGCAACTTTCCGAGACTTATTATATCTTGCGGACAAAAGAGAATTTTGATGAACAATTTGAAACCGGAAGTAGAGGAACTTACGATATCCGGGCAAATACTCACGCTTTTAAGAATGTGAGCGGGAATGGAGATAAAAAGTATAAACTTTGCTTGAAATATGATCAGTCTAAGTATACATCCAATTATTCCAAATATGCCGGGAAAGATGTATTGCCATTGATTCGTTTGCCTGAAATGTATTATATCATAGCGGAGTGCGAAACGGATAAGGAAAAGAGTGTGGAGGCATTAAACACGGTGATGTGGGCAAGAGGAATCGCTTACGAGGATGGCGTGATCGCGGATGATGCGTATGATCGGTTGGATACGCGGCCCGAGTATGATCCGTCTCGCACGAAACGTATTAATGAACTCATGAGGGAATACCGGAAGGAATTTTTTTCAGAGGGACAATTATTCTACTTCTATAAACGCCATAATTATAGGACATTCCCTTATTGTGTCAAGGAAAATATGGCTGACTTCTATCAATGGCCGTTACCGGACAACGAGATAATTTTTGGAAATAACAATTAAATTTGACAGAGATGAAAAAATATAGATTTCTTTTATTGTTATTTGTGTTGGGCTTTATTTACATGGGGTGCGAGGAGAATGATATAGACGTGTACGATGAAACGCCCCGTCTGAATCTGTATTATGGAAATTTATCTGTTTATTTCAGAGATTCCGATTACGTGAAAGGAAATGTGGAGAAAGAGTGGGCGTTGAGGGTGAATTTACAAGGATATCATCTCACGGAGGATAAAAACTTTTGCATGACAGTAAGACCGAATGATTCCTATTCCTTGAAGGCCAATGTCTCTTTTGCCGATTCGTACGTGTTCCCGAAGGACTCCATTTATCAGATTTTTACGATGAACGTTTCACGACCGGAGAATTTAACGACAACGAAAGCTTATCGGGCAGACGTTTGTTTTGATCTGGACAACCCTTTGCATCAGTTTGATCCGGGGCGGGAAGACAAAGAGGTGTTGCCGTTAGAGGTTTATTACGTGATCCGGAGAAATAATTGGAATGAATATCAATGGGGTGAATATTCCGATGCGAAATACTTTTTTATGATGGATCATTTTAAAGCCACGATAGATGATATTTCGGAGGGAAGGGAGACCCAGAAAGAGATATATGATGCTTACGAGGAATATAAAAAGAATAATCCGCCTTTGTTGGATGACAAGGGGAATGAGATCATATTTAAGAAAGTAGAATAAAAATGATTGCCATGAAACGATTTATAAATATAGCAGTTTTTTGCCTGGTTGGTTGGCTTTTGTTGTCCGGTTGTTATGATGATAAAGGTTCGTATGACTATCAGGATATTAATGAGTTGATTATAGATTTGCCTACAATCGTGAGCGTGCGGTTGGATAAAAAGGAGGCTGTCTCTGTGAAGATAGAACCCAAATTGTCTCAAACTTTGGAGGAGAGTGAGGCTCGATTGACATATATGTGGGAAAAAGAGAAGAAGAATAATGTGGGATTGAGCGAGTGGATTCCTTGCGGGGAGGAAAAAGTATGTGAATTGTTGTTTCAGCCAGCGGATGTGAATTCTTTGTCCGTTCGTTTGCGGGTGCAGGATCACCGGGAAGATGGGAGCGAGTGGTATAAGCAAACGACCGTGAAGCCTATTGTTCCCTATAGCCGTAGTTGGTTTGTCCTTCAGTATAATGAAGGTAAATGCGTGCTGGGGGCTGTAGATGGCGAAGGAAGTGGCGGGGTGGTTATACCCGATGCCTACAAATTGGATGTGGGAAAAGATTTGCCTATTGGTGGTACACCCAAATACCTGTTAACGGATTGGATGTACGGGTCTCCACAGGGAGCTATTGTTAATAAGCAAAAACCGGTGGTATTTGTCGGAACGGATCAAGATGTGTATTTGATGGATGCCATTTCGTTTGAACAGGTATGGACTTATCGTGAGATGTTGCATATCAAAAAGGTACAACATGATGAAAATTTTGTACCGGAGTGGTTGGCAACTTATACTTATGAACCGGTGTTGGGAGAGATATTATCTGATAACGGGAAGTTATACATGGCGAATGCTGACGGTTACGCTGTATATTATCCGCTTAAATGGGAAAATGATGCTGATGCTTCTGAATTCAAAATTACGAAGGTAGCTCCCTTGAGAAGTATAGGTTTTATTCTTTATGATGAGCAAAATTACCGTTTCTTGAAAACCGGTATTTATAATGATTTTATGGAAGGGTATATGTATAACCAGTACTTTCGAAAATATGGAGTTGAAGACTATTTTAAACCAAGCAAAACGGTGAAAAAGCTTGCGAGAATCGGAGAAAATCCTCGGGTTAAGAATGTGTTCGATCCGGATAATATTGGAGATGACAAGGAGATGATTAATATGAATATGTATTATGATGTTGATGGATCGTACGGGGTACTGGCAACCTTTTTCTCGACTTCCGATCGGAAGATTCACGTGTATGATTTGAATGCTGCCGGTTTTGGTGAAGAAGCTAAGGAGGCTATATGTGCCGGTGAGTATACGTTTGATCTTCCCGGAGGGATGAGTGTGAATGAGGTGAGTGTAACAACTTGTTATCTTTACGGTAAGGCCGTGTTTTTTGCCGGAGGCAATAAAATTTATAAAGTAGATTTTAACCGTACGGTACCGAAAATCTCGTTACTCTACGAGTACAAGGATCCTAACGTGAGAATAACGGGGTTGAAGTTTAAGAATTCACTTTACAACACGGGGTATAACGAGGATCCGAATGATTGGGAATCTCCATGGATATGGAATGATTTCCCGTATTGTTTGGGTGCTTCATTGGATTATGGTGGAAATGAGGGGGGAATTCTAGAGATGAAACTGACCACGGCTGCAGAGGTTGATCCGGATAGCGAAATTCTTGAGTACAAGGGATTCGGCAAGATCGTTGACTTCGGATATAGTGTGAAGGTGAATTAAAACGTATTGTTTTATTGATTTCCAGATACAGGAAAAGAGTGTTCCAAGAGCTTGGATTCAGACTCTTGGAACATCTTCTTGTATCAATAGATTTATCGTGTATGAATAAAATATTATATATTCTTTTCGTGTGTACCGTGCTACCATTGTTTTCCAAAGCTCAGGGATACACGATGGATTTACCTCGGTTGAAAACTTTCCCGCCTTATCAAATAGATCGGGAAAAACGGAGTTTTGTGGTCAGCTGGGAAGCGCGGGATAATTCCGTGGCGCGTTCCGTTATCGCGTACGTGGGGGTGGAACGGACTGTAGAGCAAGATGGAGTTCAAAACGTCTTGGAAACTACACTTAAAGGGGATACTACACTGTCTGGAAATGCTTGTAAGTCGTTAGGAATAAATGCGTTCGTTCATGATTATATGACGGGGCAGGGATGGTATATGCGTATGGGACAAGTTTCCGCCAAAGGGCTTGTGTTTAAACCTGATGCATCGTTACCCCAAGATTGGACACCGGTCTTGATGTCTCCGGTCTTTGATGCTTCGCGTGACGGAGGTAAATTTACCATTCGTTTCACGGCAACTGTTGTAGATTGTAAGCCGGGGGAGAGCGTGACGTTAGTGGTTCGGCATTGGGCCGATCGACGTGGAACGGCGATGGAAGAGAAAGTGGTTGAATTGATCGCGGACGGGAAGGCACATGAATACCTTGTAGAATGTTCCCGGGGAATGAATAATGAGAATGTCAGTATTCAAGCCGGAGTGACGGGTTCAACGGTACTTCTTTCCGGGGATATTGAAATAGAGCAGCGATTAGAAAAGGGGGATCGTGTGTGGCATTCCGTGGCTCTCACGCAAATGAATCGTCCCGCGGGCGCGGACTTTACAAAGATTAACGAACTGGGAATTAAAGTTGATACCATGGAGGTGACGGCCTCTTTCGGTGCCTCCAATGTGTTGGATTATAAAGAACATCGGCGAAAAGGATGGCGTTTGTTTTATACCTTGTTCCAGATGATTACGGCAGAAGACGGGGTGTCTACCCGGGCATCGTTGTATTCTGATCCGGTCTATTTCGAAGAATAAAATCATGGGATGTGATGGAAAAGTAAATGTTGTATGTGGAAAAAAATAGAATTTATACTGTTATTTAGTATTGGGCTATGTTTTCATTCGATAGCCCAACAGGAGATCGATGCTTTTTTTGATTCTCGTCCGTCGGAGGATTCCTTAAAGGTTATTCCCGGTATGTTTACCACTTATCGTCAAGGGGAACAAATCTTTTGGGAAATACCTGATTCTCTGCTCGGGTGCGATATGTTTGTAACGACAACGATATTGGAATCGGCTGCGGTGAAGAAAAGGGATGAAGATCGACGTTACGGGTATTCCGGGGATTTTTTCGGGCCGATGATTGTTTGCTTTCGAAAAGAGGGTGACGAGGTGTTATTGCAGGTGCCTCTGTGTGATAGGGTGGGAGTGGACCCGGGGAAAGGAGGTATTCATCATGTTGCCCGACAACGGGGAGATTTCATGTTAAACGAGGTGTTACCCGTGCAGGCAAAGACTTCTTCTTCGGTATTGGTGGAGGTTTCCCGGTTGTTGATGAATAATCCCTTGTTCAATTTGAGTCCGTTCGGTTTTGAATTGAAAATGGGTATGGTTGAGAGTAAAAAGAATCGTATTGGCGAAATAAAGGGATTTCCCGAGAATATCTTGATTCGTTCCAGCAGGAGTTTTTCCGTGGAGGAATATCCCGTGGGAGGGGGAAACGGATCCGGCGATAGGTACACGACAAGTTGGGAAATCGGTGTTTGCTTGGCCCTTTTGCCCCGTCAGCCGTTGGAAAGGCGGCAGAAGAATCGTGACGTGGGATATTTTAGTTTTTCAAAAACTGATTTTTCAAAAAGTCGTTTTGCCTTTTCCCAGGTCTCTTGTGTGAAACGGTGGAGGTTGGTCCCTCGGGACTTGGAGGCGTATTCACGGGGAGAATTGGTGGAACCCGAGAAGCCGATTGTTTTTTACGTGGATCGTAAAACACCGTCCCGTTGGGTGCCCTATTTTATAGAAGCGGTGAACGCTTGGCAGAAGGCGTTTGAACGGATCGGGTTTAAAAATGCGATTCGCGGAGAGTTGGCCCCGACTCCGGAGGAAAATCCTGATTTTTCGGAATATGATACCCGTTATTCTTTTATTTCGTGGAAAGCGTCTCCGGTGAGGAATGCTTATGGGCCATCGACAGTTGACCCCAGATCCGGGGAGATCATGACCAGTCATGTCGGAATATTCAGTAGCGTTTGGGATCTGGTGCAACAATGGTATTTTGCCCAATGTGGTGCGAACGATAAACTTGCCCGGGAAACGGTCATGCCCGATAGCCTGCTTGGGGAAATTGTGAAGATGGTCGTTTCTCACGAAATAGGGCATACTTTGGGATTGGAGCATAATTTTATAGGTAGCAGTCTCTATTCCGTGGAGCAACTTCGGGATAATGCTTTTCTGGATAAACATGGAATGGGATCTTCCATTATGGATTACATGCGATTCAATTATGTGGCTAGGGAATGGGATCGTATTCCTTTGAGAAATCGGGTTGCCCGGATTGGGGAATACGACTGTTTTGCCATAGATTGGGGGTATCGTTATTTACCGGATCGGACGGGAGAGGAATGGAACGAATGGGTGAAACAGGAGTCGCGTGATTCTTCCAAACGTTTTGAGGGGGGCGTGGATATCAGGGCTCAGTCGGAAGATTTGGGAAATGATCATGTTGAGTTCAATTCTTTGGGAATAGAAAACTTGAAGCGATTGATGAACATGGCTGACGTGTGGAAGTTTACGGATCGTCAGTCGTATCATATCGTGAAGTCCCGTTTTCGCGGGATGCTTCAGCAATATTCCTTGTTCGTGGATCATGTGTTGCTGGATATTGGCGGGATATTGAAATGTGAGGGGAATACGACGAGATTTTATAAACCGGTCAGCCGTGATTATATGTCGAGGGTTATGACGTTTCTCGGGCAGTACGTGTTGGCACCTTGCGATTGGTTGTATCGGGAGGATTTGGGAGAAAGTCTCGGGGAGGATACGCGGACATTGATGAATCGTTTTTATCAAACCACGATGGAGAGGTTAGTCGGGAAGTTGGCAACGATAGCGCGCGTGGAAGAATATATGCCGGGTGAAGTCTATACCGTGGATGAATATTTAGGTGAATTGCATCGTTGGATATTTCGGGAGTGGCGGGAAAATACTGCTGTTTCGGATGCCTGTTATGTCATTCAGTCTGCTTACGTGAAAGAGTTGAAGGCTCTATTGGAAAAAACGGAATACGTTCCTTCTCAAGTATTGGTGAAGGGAATGGAAGAGATGGGGAAGATTTTGGAAGAGGGACGGAATTATATGGCAGGCTTGGAGGGAAAAGAGAAAAGGCGGGTTGCCTTATTATTAGAAAGTATCGAATCTTTACAAAATTAATGATTGAGTATGAAAATAAGATATAGGTTGTGTTTGCTATGCCTGGTAATCTGTTGTTGGACGGTAGGAAAAGGTGTCGGTCAAAATACCGGGAAACAGCCATTGGCTTTTGAGGATTTTTTTCATGGGAAGATGGAAAAAATATCCGGTATTTTTCCTGTTTACCGCGATTCTGCAAAGGTATATATGGAGATACCGGAACATTTATTGGGTCGGGAATTGGAGATCCGGGCTCAGGTGAATAAAGGATTCGATATGGTGGCCCGGCCATTGGAAAGCATGGGGGTCGTGTATTTGCAGAAAGTGGATGGTCATTCGATTTATGTACAACGTCGATTGTTTTCTGAGCGGGTTGCAAATAAAAATAACGAATTATACGAGGCGTTGTGTAAATCGAATAAGCAACCGGTAGATATTGTTTATCCCGTGGTGGCGTATTCTGCAGGTGGAAAGGGGTATATAATAGATGTTACTGAAATGTTGAAAACCGGAGATGACTGGTTTAAAGTGGCCGCCCCGCAAGTCAGGGATCAGGATGTTTCCCGGGCGAGAATTACCGGTGTGCATGAATTCCCGGATGGGGTAAGTTTTACGATACATCGAATGTACGGGTTCTCTCCCGAACGATTGTTAGATAACGTGATTCCTCCCCGGGGTTTTTTACCGTTGGAAATCGGTTGTGTTGTAACGTTACTGCCGGAACGGGAGATGAGGGAACGTTTTGTTGACAGGCGTTTCGGCTATCACGTGATTTCGTTCTTGGATTATTCCCAGAATCCTTACCGGGCAGAGAAGGATTCGATTATTCGGAAATGGAATCTTGGGATAACGGAAGGCAGCCGGGAAGAGTATCGAAAGGGGAAATTAGTGAATCCTTCCCATCCGCTTGTGTTTTATATCGATACTTGTTGCCCTTCCGAATTCGTGCCGTATATTAAAGAGGGTGTATTGGCGTGGAATGCCGCTTTTGAAAAAGCCGGATTTAAGAATGCCTTACGGGTGAAAATGGCTGATTCGGAAACCGTGTTGGAAGAACAGCGGGCTGTAATCGCCTATGATTTAAGCGAGGCCGGCATCCGAACAGGCTACACGTTTCATCCTAAAACGGGAGAAATCCTGTCTTGTCGGGTCAATATCGGACACGGTTTTTTACCCAAGGAGTTGTGGCGGTATCTACTGGAATGCGGGACCGTTGACGAGCGTATCCGGAAAGACGTGTTTCATCCTGACGTGGCGGGAGAAATTTTGCGGAGCAAGATGACGCGGGCTGTGGGGAGCGTGTTGGGATTAAAAGAAAACTTGGCGGGAAGCGTCGCTTATACCGCGGAAGAGGTGAAAAATGTGACTTGGTTGAAGGCGCGTGGTTACACGGCCTCCATTATGGATAATAACCCGTATAATTATGCCGTTCAAAAATCAGACAAGGTAACGGTCAAGGAACTTATGCCTCGACTTGGTGAGTATGACTATTTGGCAATCGAGTGGGGGTATCGTGAGTTCCCCGCGAGCAAGAATGCTTATATGGATCGTGAGGCTTTATGGAAGACGTTTCAGGGATATTCAGCGGGATACATGTTTCCCGTATCACAAGGGATAGAGGTTAGAGCGGGAGATTTGTCTTCGGAACCGTTGAAAACGTTGGGATACGCTTTGAATAATTTACTCCGGTTGAATACGTCTTTGGGGAGCATTGTTTATTCTGACAAACAATATGATTCCGGTAGGGCGATCATGGAGGCCAATCGGCAACTGATTGATAAATACGGTGAATATTTATTGCAGATAGTTTCCTGGTTTGGAGAAAAGAGAGGAAATACCCCCTTGTCGATAGAGGAGCAGCGGGAAGCGATGGCGTTATTGGGAGAGTACTTGTTTGCGGGTGATAAAGGATTGGTTTCCCCTTTGGCCAAGGGATGTTCTTGGGATATAAAGGCCATTTACATCCGGCAAATGACAGCGGTATTTCAAAAATTATTGGCCCCGAAGGTTTTGAAACGTATGCTGGATATGGAACAAGCATGCTTGGAGAACATCTACACGGCGGATATGTTTTTTAAGGATTTATTCTCCATGTTGTTCTGTGATTTTAAGGCAGATAGTGAAGTGTCTTTTTCCCGGATGGATATGCAGGTGGTGTGTGTAAACACTTTGTTGGAGAGTGTGGCTGATGCTTCTGTTCCTGTCGTGAAATGGAAGTTACAGGAACTTGGTGAACGGTTGAAAGCGTTGGCCGGGCAGCACGAGGCCGGGGCCGTCCGGAAAGTGTACGCCATGTTGAGTTCGCGAATTGAAAAAGTATTGAACAAATGAAATGTAAAGAGATGAGAATTTATTTTTTCCTTTTTCTGGTTTTGTGGGTAGGTAGTGTGTATGCCCAAAATCAACCGGTTATTTTAGATAAACACAATGTGATTGAATTGAACGATGCGAAAGAGTGGAATAGTTTTATCAAGTCGTGGGAAGCCGTACCTTTGAAGATGGATGCTCGGAATGCCGTGGAAATCCAGAGTTTGGCCGTTTACGATGATTTGGTTGTGGTTAGGGGAATACGAGGTCAATTGGAGAATATTTTATTGTTTGATATTTCCGGAAAATTTTTGCGGCAAATCGGTAGTCAAGGAGGAGGCAAGGAACAGTATGGGATGGTCGGTTGGGTTCGCGTGGATCCGTTGGAGCGGGAGATCGGGGTGTATGATGGTTTTTTGAGGAAACGATACGTGACCTATAATTTTGAAGGCGATTTTAAGGGAGATGGTGCATGTGAGGAATACATGCATTATGTGCGGGGGGTGTATCCCTTGGAAAAAGATCGTTATTTGGGGTATATCGCGTGTAGTAAGAGCAAACTCTGTTATTTTATTTCGGATAAAAAGTTCACGAAATTTGACACTTTGCGTCCTCATCATGTCCGTTTCCCGATGGGAGTGGTTGATTTCTCCCGCCACCCGATAACGATTTATGATGGGCGAATTTCTTTTGTGACCCCGTTGTGTGATACGATTTTCGAATATGACGGGCATAAATTGCAACCTCGTTTCGTGACCAAGGTTCATCGTTCCGTGCCGGATAATTTTGACCCGGGACAGAAAGATTATCTCACTTGTGTGGCACGTTTGGAAAAAGAAAAAGGATATTTCTCGAAAGATGAAATATATGAAACGAAGAATTGGTTTATTATCACTTATGAAGCAGGTAAGTTGATCTATAACAAGAAAATGAAGAAAGCTTTCTATATGCCTAAAGATGTGGCGATGAGAGGGGATATGATTTATCCGGATGATTTATGGGGTGAGTACGGCGAGAAGTTAGTGGCTGTATATACTCCGGAGGAATTGTTAGCCATGAGGGATAAAATGAAAAAGGAAGGAGTGGTGTTGACGAAGAAAGTGGAGCAACTTTTCCGGCAGGTAGAAGCGGAAAAGAACCCTGTGATGATTCTTTATGTATTCAAATAGATAGCACGGGTAATGGGCTTGGCTGTCGTGGAACTTTACAAGTTTAACGAGTGCCGTACGAATGCAGCCAGTCCATTATCTTCGTCGGCGGGCATCGTGTCAAATTGCTCCCGTAAGGATTCCGGGGCGTTGGAGACAATAAAGGGATGGCCGCAGCGGTTGAGGAAATCGATGTCGTTGTAGTCGTTTCCTAGCCCGGCACACTCTTCGTAACGCAGGTTCAATTGATTTAGCAGCAATTGGCAAGACGTACCTTTATTGACATCGGGAGCGAAAATTTCGGTCCAAATGGCTTGATTGTCTATCGGGGAGGTGGAACGAATGACGGAATAGTCGGACAATTTTTGTTCGATTTCCCCGTGTAGCTGGAGTTGTTCTGAATCTAGGATAACAAGAAATTGAGTTGCTCCACCCCGAATTTCGTCAGTCGAAGAAATAGGAGTTCCCAAACCGGGATAATTCTCGATACGACGTCGGAAATCTTCGTGAAGAGAGGAGATATTCCGGTAATAAAAATGATGGTTGTCGGGAATTCTTTGCTGTATGGTAAAATTTATATCGTATTTCCAGAGATGGGTAGCAATGTCTCGTGTTTCTTCGGCCGATAATTCCCGGGTGAGAAGAATCTCTTTGTCATCCCAGTGCATGATGCCGGCCCCGGAGGAAAATACCATGTAATCCACCGGAAGACCTTCGGGTAGCGTGTTGTTGAGAGAGAACACTGAACGTCCCGTGGCTAGGATGCGAACCACGCCTCGTTGTCCCGCCTCTTCCAGGGCAACCCGGTTTTCCTCGCTTATCTGGTGCCAGTTGCGAGGAAGAGTGGTTCCGTCCAGATCGATGATAATAGCTTTAATCATGTAATAATTTTAAATATTATTTTCAATTTTCTACGAGTTCATACTTGTAATAAGGTAGTGGTTCGTTGAGGTAGTGGAGTACTTTTTCTTGGTTCATGCCGTCAAGGGGATTATGAGTGTAGCCGAAGGTAGCTTTAATTCCCATGTTGATAAAGTGTACGGCTCGGTCGAGGGCTTCAGGGAGACTGTCGCCATTGAGCATGCATCCCGTGATCACGCTGGCGAAAGCGTCGCCCGTGCCGGGATATGAGGCCGGGATGTAGTCACATAATACTCGCCAGGTCCGGTGATCCAAGCGGTTATAAGCGAGGGTGGCCACGTTTTGAGCATTACTCCCGGGAGCGGAGGTAATAATCACGTGTTCCGGACCGAGTTCGCTCAATTGTTTGCACCATTGTACAGCGGTTTCCACGGAAATCTCCTGCTGCGGGTTGCACCCGAGCAGAAAGGCTGCTTCCGTCAAGTTCGGGGTGATCACCTTGGCTTGGGAACAGAGTTTCCGCATTCCTTCCACCATGTCGGGTGTCATGCTGGAATATAATTCCCCGTGGTCTCCCAGTACGGGATCGACGAGAATGAAATTTTGGTCATTCTTGAAATGTGCGAAGAAATCACTAACGATGCTCATCTGTTTCACGGAGGCCAAGTAGCCCGTGTAAATGGCGTCAAATTGGAGTTGTAACTCTTTCCAGTGAGAGATGAAACTTTCCATGTAATCGGTCAGATCCAGCGAGCGGAAATCCTTGTATTCGCTATGGGCGGATAGTATGGCAGTGGGAAGGGGGCAAACCTGGAATCCCATGTGTGTAAGTATGGGGATGGCCACGGTTAATGAAGCTCTTCCGTAGCCAGACAGGTCGTGAATGGCGGCAATTTTCTTCATGATTAATCGTTTTCTTTATTCCCCAAAGGTAATAAAATTTATTTCAGTGGAACATACGGCAAGATGAACCAAAAGGTGGAACCTTCATCTTCCTTCGAAGCAATCATGTTTTGAATATAAATAATCGTGGGTATGTTTTATGGGGGTGTGTCTTGTGAAATTGAGTTTTTTGAAGGATTTGTATTGAAAATATAGGGGTGTATATTGAAAATGAATAATATTTTATATATTTGACCCCTGAAAATATAGGGCTTACTTTAAAAATACAAATTTATGGCAAAATTTAGATTCTTAGCTTTACAAGAGATTGCCCGTCGTAAACCCGTGGAGTGCGGGGAACGTCCCAGGTGTTCTGTCGTGTTTGGAGAAAACGTGTTTTCAATGGATAAAATGCGTCACTATCTTTCCATCGAAGCCTATAAAAAGCTGGAAAAGGCAATGTCTGAAGGATTGGCTATCGATCGAGGGTTGGCTGATCAAGTGGCTGCCGCGATGAAGGCTTGGGCTGTTGAACGGGGAGTTACCCACTACACGCATTGGTTTCATCCCTTGAATGGTGCCACGGCGGAGAAACATGATTCTTTTATTGATTTGTTGCCGGATGGTGACGTGATCGAATCATTTGACGGGCGACTACTTGTCCAGCAAGAACCTGATGCATCCAGTTTCCCGAACGGGGGGATTCGCAACACGTTCGAGGCTCGCGGTTACACGGCCTGGGACCCGGCTTCCCCGGCTTTTATTAATAACCGCACGTTGTGTATTCCCACGGTATTCGTGGCCTACACGGGGGAAGCGCTTGATTTCAAGACTCCTATGCTAAAGTCATTGGCCATGATCGATCGGGCGGCGGTGGATATTTGCCAGTATTTTGATAAAGACGTGCAGCGAGTGATTGCCACGCTGGGATGGGAGCAGGAATATTTTCTGGTGGATGAGGCTTTGTATAATGCCCGTCCCGACCTGAAATTATGTGGTCGCACGCTCATGGGCCATTCTTCCGCGAAGGATCAACAGCTGGAGGATCAATATTTCGGTTCCATCCCGGCACGGGTTACGGCTTTCATGGAAGAACTGGAATACGAGTGTCATTGCCTGGGAATTCCGATCAAGACCCGCCATAACGAGGTGGCCCCGAATCAATTCGAATGTGCCCCTATTTTTGAAGAGGCGAATCTGGCTGTCGATCATAATCAGTTGTTGATGTCCACCATGAAAAAAGTGGCCCGTCGTCATAATTTTCGGGTGTTGTTGCACGAGAAACCTTACAAGGGGGTGAACGGTTCGGGTAAACACAATAACTGGTCGTTGTTGACGAACACGGGAGTGAACCTATTGTCTCCGGGTAAGAATCCGAAGTCGAATATGCAGTTCTTGATCTTTCTGGTATCGACAATTAAGGCCGTGTATGAACATGGTGATTTACTGAAAGCATCGATCGTCTCTCAAGGAAACGAGGCCCGACTGGGAGGAGACGAGGCTCCTCCGGTAATCATGTCGGTGTTTTTGGGGAATTACTTGTCGGGAATGCTTGATGAGTTGGTGGAGAAGGTGAGCGATCGGAAGATGAGCCCGGACGAGAAGACCGAGTTGAAGTTGAACGTGGGTAAAATTCCGGAGATCATGCTGGATAACACGGACCGAAATCGTACGTCTCCTTTTGCGTTTACCGGAAATCGTTTTGAATTTCGTGCAGTGGGGTCGTCAGCCAATTGTGGAGGACCGATGATCGCGTTAAATGCCGCTGTTGCCGAGCAGTTGATCGCTTTTAAAAAGGAAACGGATGCTTTAATCGAGAAAGGCGTTAAGAAAGATGAGGCGATTTTCCAGATATTGCGTAAATACATCATCGAGTCCAAACCCGTACGTTTCGAGGGGAACGGTTACAGCAAGGAATGGAGGGAAGAGGCTGCCCGTCGGGGATTGTCCACGGAGGTGGATTGTATCCCGGCTTTAAAGGCTTATTGCTCGGAGAAGGCCAAGCGATTGTTCGTGGACAACGGGATATTGAGTGAACGGGAGCTAGAAGCGCGTTTCGAGATCAAGAATGAAATTTATTTGAAGAAGTTGCAGATTGAATCCCGTGTTTTGGGGGATCTCGTGTTGAATCATATTATCCCGACGGCGATCACCTACCAGAACACGCTGTTGACGAATGTGACCGCTTTGAAGAATATCCTGCCGGACTACGAGTCCGTGGCCGACGTGCAAATCGAGACTATCCGCACGATTTCCTATCATATCCGGGAGATCCAGACGATGGTGTCCGATATGACGGAAGCTCGCAAGCAGGCCAATGCGATTGCCGATGAAGTGGTGCGGGCCGAGGAATACACGGAAAAAGTCCGTCCTTATCTGGAGAAGATCCGTTATCACGTGGATAAGCTGGAATTGCTCGTGGACGACGAGATCTGGCCGTTGCCGAAATACCGGGAACTGTTGTTCTCTCGGTAGATTTTATACTTGGGTGTACTCGCTGGGTGAAAATCGGGCGAGTTCGCTGTCTCCAAAAAATAAATAAAGATGTAGTGGTGTCCCTTCCGGTTGGTCCCCGGAGGGGATTTCTATAGTTACGCTTTCGTCGCCCCTGCGGGCGGGTATGTCACGAAGTAGACAGGGTGAACGTCGTAGCGTGTCGTAGAAATATCCCACGAACACTTGATCCGAGGCGCTTGCTTTCGGGCAATCGATACCGTTTTCCCAGTTCAAGGTGACCGTCCACCCGTTACGTTCCGAATTGGTGATGACGGGAGCTTCTAGGGTTCCCATGGAAAAACGGAAAGTTTTGAATGCCCATACTCCTTTGCCCGGGAGTAGGCATCCTCCATTGGTTGAATGGAATAAAGAGTCGCTCTTGGAAACCCCTCTCTCTCGGGCCGCGATTCGCCATATTGGTAAGTCCCCGATAGCCCGTTTGTAAATTTTCCACATTTTGCGGACTTCCGTGAATCGGTCCGTGGTTTGTTTCTCTCCCTCTGTTCTGGACTTTCTGGGTCCCCGGCTGGATTTGCATTTCCGGGCTTTTCCCCCGTATAAGAAATAAGTATACCCGTCGGCTTTAACCGGGCCGTTTGCAAGTAAGGCTAAAAATAGAGGAGAGGTTATGTCCATGTCAATACTGATTTAAAAATGAATAATTGATGAATACCGGTACAATAGTAGTAATAATATTTTGAATAAACAATATCTACACTTTATAAACCTTATTATATATAAGGTTCATATAAGGTTTCTATAAGGTATCTATAAGGTTTATAAAGATATTAATTCGGTATTCCTCAAAAAATGAAGATGAATTTTCATTTCAACTTTTATACTAATTAGCTTTATTTTTGAATTAGTTGTCGTATATTGCGGGTCTTAATTAAATAAAAGGATTATGGCGGAATTTGTAAACTCTATTGGTCAGGTGCGGGGAAAATTTGGAAACGTGGTTGCCTATGTGCGGGCTAACGGTAAGAATTACTGTAAAGGAGCGAGTATTTCTCGTAAACCTAGCACGGAGCCGCAAAAGCAACAAGCTGCGGCTTTTGCTGTCGTGGTGAGTAGAAAAGGATGGATGGCTCGGGCGATTCGATTGGGATTTCCGGGAAACCAATACCCGAAAGGCTTTAACGGGTTCACGAGTGCGAACGTGACAACGGCGGTGACGGTTGAAAAGGTTAATCCCATGAAACCGATAGTCCGCTATAAGAAAGCTATCCAGGAATACCGGGGGATTATTGATTACTCGAAACTTCGCGTGGCGGCGGGTGCGCTTGTCAGCCCGGTAGTTGCTTGTGAGGTGGAGTCAGGGAACCGGAAGGTGCATTTCTCGCACCGAAGAATGGCCGTGGAAGCTATAGATTGTTTCTTGGATGACGAGATTTATGGTGTACTTCTTCACGAATCGACGCATTCCTGTAAAGTGATGCGATTAGGAATGCGTGGGGAGGATTGGAATGAGAGCATGGATTTCCCGGAAGAGGCAGAAATGGAGGGGCTGGTTGTTTATGTTTTTGCCCGTGCGGCAGATGGAAAGGACACTTCTGACTCGGAGTGTTTGTGGAGTAAAGGGAAATGAAAAGATTATAATGTATTTTTGTAAATATAAATTAGAAATTAAGGATTATGGCGAAAATAACGGTAAAAAATACGAGTGTTTCGGTGATTAAAGTGGACGATTTTGACTATATTTCTATCACGGACATTGCTAAATATAAGACTTCCGAGCCAGATATCGTGATTGCAAACTGGATGCGTAATAGGATGACGATTGAATATTTAGGATTGTGGGAAATTCTATATAATCCTGATTTTAAACCCCTCGAATTCGAGGGGTTTAAAAAAGAGGCCGGTTTAAATGCTTTTACTCTTTCGCCTAAAAAATGGATAGAGACGACAAATGCTATGGGTATTATTTCTCGTTCCGGTCGTTATGGTGGAACATTTGCGCATAAAGATATTGCGTTTAAGTTTGCCAGCTGGGTTTCTGTTGAGTTTGAATTATATATAATCAAGGAATTCCAGCGTCTGAAAGAACAGGAGCAAGCTCAACTCGGTTGGTCGGCCAAACGGGAACTTTCAAAAATCAACTATCATATCCACACGGACGCGATTAAGCAGAATCTGATCCCGGAAGAACTTTCTCCGACACGGGTTTCTCAAGTGTATGCCAATGAGGCTGACGTGTTGAATGTGGCCATGTTCGGGATGACAGCTTTCGAATGGCGGGAGGCGCATCCGGATTTGAAGGGTAATATTCGGGATTATGCCACGATCAATGAATTGATCTGCCTTTCGAACATGGAAAACTTGAATGCCGTTTTCATCCAGGAAGGTATGGATCAACAAGAGCGTTTGTTGAAATTGAACCGGATTGCCATCCAGCAAATGAGAGTGTTGGCGGATATGGATGGGCGGAAACTGATGAAATAAAAGTAACGCCCGGAGATTTCTCCGGGCGTTATGCTTATTGTTTGAATTTCTTTTAGAACATATAGTCCCACATCGGCAGCAAGATCGGTTTTTGATCTAATGCTTTCAATGCTTTTTCTCCCAAGTATTTTTTGTGAATAACTACCCGGAAGATGTATTCGTCAAACCATTTGTCGGTGAAGGTGAGGTAACCGTTGTGTCCGGCTTGCGGCCCCCAGCTGTTTTCGAATTCCCATTTCGTGGGTTTGCCGTTTGCGTCAACATCCACGGCAACCAATGACATGGCATGAGCGGAACCGCTTTGACGGGTCAGGATACGGGTTTTCTTGTCCATGGAGAAGTCTACACCCATCAATGAATTGTAGTCGTACATTTCCGGGTCAAGAATTCCGGTTTCCCGGTTGAAATATTTGCCCACGTCGCTGGAGGTATACATGGCCTCGTTGCCTTTGATGGAAGCAATGGCAGCTTCTTTGATGTCCTCGTTCGGCAGGTTCAGGTATACCCAGTTGATCCCCTCGACGGTGTTCCGGTAGTTCTGAATATCATATACTTTATAATATTCCCGGGTCGGGTCGTTCATGATCATGATGTAATTTTTCGGGCTGTAATCGGCTGGCGTGATCTCCTTGTAGAATTGTTGGGGAGTGTAATTTGCCAGTTCCTTGATTTCCCCGTTTCTATCCTTGTATCTCCAAGTGAATGTGGTTGGTGGTTCGCCTAGGCAAAGAGCCAAGATTCGGTAAATGTCTTTCAGAATAGAAACTTTTTCTGCACGCAGCTCTTTGATCTTTTTGCCTTGAGCGGCCATTTCCCGGATGGTGTAGCCACCTTTGCGGAGACGCTCGTTGATCAATGATCCCATGGCACTCGTGTTGTTTGAGTGAGCGGTTTCCGGCATGACTTCCTTGGGTACAACACCGTATTTTTCTCCTAGGTTATAATAGAGGTTCCATACACCACCATCACCCACGGGAGCTTGGAACATGAAAGTTACGTCCCGGTCATCCAGCGGCTTGTTGGCCGTGGCAATCATGTTTTCCAGGAAAAGATTAGATTTCTCGAACATATCCCAGAAGTAAAGGTAGTTGTGAGAGAAATCGAATCCCGTGAGGTTATATTTCTCGATAATACTCGGGCGTAACACGTTCATGGAGGTAAACATCCAGCAGCGTCCGGAACTTTGCTGATCCGTGATACCCTGTACTTTTACCCGATATTTGAAATAGTGGTCTATTTTTCCTTGAATTTCCCGGTTAAGAGCATTATCCCGGATATTCTTGTCATTGGTCAACACGTTCTGAATGGCTTTCGTGGAAGCGTCTTTCTGGAAGCTCCCCTTGATGTCATTCAGTTCTTTTTCACCGATCGTTTGAGCGCATAATGACGCTCCGATGAATAATAAAGAGCTTGTGAGTAGTGTGATTTTCATTTTATATTCTCATTTTGAATTTTCAATTCTCCATTTCCAATTAGATATGGATTACTTCATCGTAAGCGGCGGCGGCGGCTTCCATCACGGCCTCGCTCATTGTCGGGTGCGGGTGAACCGTTTTGATGATGTCATGAGCGGTCGCTTTTACTTTGCGGGCAAGTACCATCTCGGCGATCATTTCGGTCACGTTCATTCCTACCATGTGAGCTCCCAGCAGGGTGTTGTCGGCAGCATTGAAGATTAATTTTATGAATCCTTCGTTTGCCCCGGCTGCGCTCGCTTTACCTGATGCCGTGAATGGGAATTTACCGATCTTGATTTCATAACCGGCTTCCAGTGCTTTTGCCTCGTTCAAACCGACAGATGCTACTTCTGGTGTCGTGTAGGTACATCCGGGGATGTTCGTGTAGTCGATCGGTTCAGTGTGTACGCCAGCGATGTGTTCCACGCAGCAGATAGCCTCGGCAGATGCCACGTGAGCCAGAGCCGGACCGTGAACGATGTCACCGATAGCGTAAACGCCTTCCACGTTCGTGCGGTAGTAGGCGTCTACTTTCACACGACCTCTTTCCATTTCAATATTCAATTCTTCCAGACCGATGTTTTCCACGTTCGGGGAGATACCCACGGCAGACAACACGATCTCAGCCTCGTGTACTTCGATCTCGCCTTTCTTGTTTTTGATGTTCACTTTCAATAGGCCTTCTCCGCTTTCCACGCTTTCCACGGAAGATTTCACCATCACGTCGATACCGGCTTTTTTGAAGGAACGTCCCACTTGTTTAGAAACTTCCTCGTCTTCAAGTGGCAGGATGGTCGGCATGAATTCAACCAGCAATACTTTGGTCCCCATGGCATTGTAGAAGTATGCCAATTCGGAACCGATTGCCCCGGAGCCTACCACGATCATGGATTCCGGCTTGTGGTCAAGAGTTAAGGCCTGACGGTAACCGATAATCCGTTTTCCATCCTGAGGGATATTCGGTAGTTGACGGGAACGTGCGCCCGTGGCTAAAACGATATGTTGAGCCTCGAAAATGGTCTTTTCTCCGGCAGCATTTGTTACCTCTACTGTTTTGTCTGCAGTCAATTTTCCATGACCTTCGATCACGGTGATGTTATTCTTTTTGAATAAGTATTGGATTCCTTTGCTCATCTTGTCGGCAACTCCCCGGCTGCGGGCGATGATGGCATCGAAATCGGGAGTGGCATTCTCGATTTTTACCCCGTAATCTGCGGCGTGATGTGCATATTCCAGCACCTGAGCCGATTTGAGCAAAGATTTCGTGGGAATACATCCCCAGTTCAAGCAAATTCCACCCAGTTCGGCACGTTCTACGACGGCCACGGTCATTCCTAATTGAGACGCACGAATGGCGGCCACGTATCCTCCGGGACCACTACCAATTACGATTAAGTCGTATTTCATTTCTTATATTTTTAATAATGTGAATAATTTTAGTGTTGAATCATCGGGACACAAAATTAGGGGATTTGTTTAGAATAGAAAATAAATTCACTTCAAAAGTCGCTTGTGGTGCAAATGTCTGTGTGTTATATATTTTATTTCAGAGGTTTATATGGTCATTTTGGTAAGAGTTGATGTTAAAATTTTGGTTTTATAAGTTGAAATAGTATCTTTACACGCTTAAAATTTTATTAGTGTTGAAAATATTTGGTATATGGAGTATTCCGTGGCGTGAATTCATGTCTCTGGTTGTAGATCAAAGGAATATTTCATGTCACTTGGAACATAAAATTGGATATTAATATGAAAGGACTAAAAATTGTTGTTCTTGCTAAGCAGGTTCCCGATACGAGAAATGTGGGGAAAGATGCGATGAAAGCAGACGGAACTGTAAACAGGGCAGCTTTACCTGCCATCTTCAATCCTGAGGATTTAAATGCTTTAGAGCAAGCTTTAAGATTAAAAGATACAATTGAAGGGACGACCGTTCATGTGCTGACGATGGGACCCGGCCGTGCTGCCGAGATCATCCGTGAGGCTATGTACCGGGGTGCAGATGGAGGTTATTTATTGTCTGATCGTGCTTTTGCCGGTTCGGATACGTTGGCAACTTCTTACGCTTTGTCTTGTGCATTACGTAATTTGGAATATGATCTGATCATTTGCGGTCGTCAGGCTATTGACGGGGATACCGCTCAGGTGGGGCCGCAGGTAGCAGAGAAATTGGCTTTACCGCAGGTCACTTATGCAGAAGAAATTCAAGGCTGTGACGGGAAGATCGTGACGATCAAACGCCGTTTGGAAAGAGGTATTGAAGTGGTGACTTGCCCGATGCCTTGCGTGGTAACCGTGAACGGTTCTGCCGCAGCTTGTCGTCCGAGAAATGCACGTTTCGTGATGAAATACAAAAATGCGAAAGGAACTCAAGAGGCTCAGGATGCTAACGAGGATTATTTTGCACTGGTGAACGAACGCCCGTATTTGAAATTGACCGAATGGAGCGTGAACGATATTCAGAGTAACCCGGAAGATCTCGGTTTGAGCGGATCACCAACCAAGGTGAAGAATATCGAGAGTGTGGTATTCCAAGCTAAAGAGGCCAAAGTACTTACCGGCACGGATGCTGAATTGGATGCCATGATGAAAGAGTTGATAACGAACCATACAATCGGGTAATTTACGATTTTAGATTTACGATTTTAGATTAGATGAACCTAATCGTAAATCATGAAATCATAAATCATAAATTATAAAAAATTACAGAATGAACAGTGTATTTGTATATTGCGAAATAGAAGAGGGAACGGTTGCCGACGTGAGTCTCGAATTATTGACCAAAGGACGTGCCCTTGCAACAAAACTTGGCGTGAAGTTGGAAGCTATCGCTTTGGGCGAAGGATTGAAAAATATTGAAAAACAAGTATTCCCTTATGGTGTGGACGTGCTTTGGGTTGGTGACGATGCTCGTCTGGCTCCTTACACGACGTTACCTCACACGAAGATGTTGGTACGTTTGTTTGACGCCGAGAAACCACAGGTGGCTTTGATGGGAGCTACCAGCGTGGGACGTGATTTGGGACCTCGCGTGTCTTCCGCGTTACATAGCGGTTTGACGGCAGACTGTACGAGTCTTGAAATCGGTGAATATACCGACGCCAAGAGCGGGAAAAAATACGAGAATTTGTTATACCAGATTCGTCCGGCCTTTGGAGGAAACATCGTGGCCACGATCGTGAACCCGGAATGTCGTCCGCAGATGGCCACGGTTCGCGAGGGTGTGATGAAGAAAGAAATCTTCAATCTTCAACATCAGGGAGAAGTGAAGAAATTGAACGTGGACGAGTATCTGGATGACACCGACTTGGTGGTAAGGGTGATCGAGCGTCACATGGAGAAATCCAAAGTGAATATTAAGGCTGCTCCGATCATTGTTGCCGGTGGGTACGGAGTAGGTTCCAAGGAGAACTTTAACTTATTATACGAGCTGGCCGCTGTTTTAGGCGGGGAAGTGGGTGCTTCTCGTGCCGCTGTTGATGCCGGGTTCTGCGAACATGAACGTCAGATCGGACAGACAGGAACAACGGTTCGTCCTAAATTATATATTGCTTGCGGTATTTCCGGGCAGATTCAGCATACAGCCGGAATGGAAGAGTCTTCTATGGTAATTGCTATTAACACGGATGCAAACGCTCCGATTAATAAATTTGCCGATTACGTGATCACGGGTGACTTAAACGTGGTTATCCCCAAGATGATCCAGTATTATAAGAAGAACAGCAAATAATATTGAGTGATTAAGAGATTGACGATTGAGTGATTTTTTAATCACAGAATCGCAGATCATTAAATCACAGAATCACTAAATCTAAAATTAAAAAAGGTATGGCAAATTTCTATACAGATAACGAGGATTTAAAGTTCCACTTGGGACATCCCTTGATGCAGAAGATTGTTGCTTTGAAAGAACGCAATTTCGAGGATGCAGGAAAATGCGAGATCGCACCGCGTGATTTCGAGGATGCAATGGATAATTATGATAGAGTGTTGGAAATCGTGGGAGATATTTGTGGTAACGTGCTGGCTGAAAATGCAGAGGGCGTGGATCACGAGGGACCGGAAGTAATTGACGGTCGGGTAAAATATGCTGCCGGAACTCAACAGAATCATGATATGCTGGCTCAGGCCGGATTGTACGGTATGTCATTACCGCGTGAGTATGACGGGTTGAACTTCCCGATGGTGCCTTACGTGATGGCGGCGGAACTGGTTTCCCGTGGAGATGGCGGTTTTGCTAACATCTGGGGATTACAGGATTGTGCTGAAACGATTCACGAGTTCGCCAGCGAGGAGCAAAAACGTCAATACTTACCTCGTGCCGCTAAAGGCGATACTTACGCGATGGACTTGACCGAGCCGGATGCCGGATCGGATTTGCAGTCCGTACAGTTGAAAGCTACCTACTGCGAGAAAGACGGGAAATGGTATCTGAATGGCGTGAAACGTTTTATCACGAATGGTGACGCTCATATTTCATTGGTACTTGCCCGTTCTGAAGAAGGTACTCATGACGGACGCGGTTTGTCCATGTTTATCTATGACAAGGCTAACGGTGGAATGACCGTTCGTCGTATCGAGAATAAATTGGGTATCAAAGGTTCCCCGACTTGCGAGTTGGTGTTTAAGGATGCTCCGGCTGAATTGGTTGGAGAGCGTAAACTTGGATTGATCAAGTACGTGATGTCTTTGATGAATGGTGCCCGTTTGGGTGTTGGTGCTCAATCTGTGGGTATTGCTGAAGCCGCTTACCGTGAAGGTTTGAAATATGCTCAGGAAAGACGTCAGTTCGGTAAAGCAATTATCGAATTCCCGGCTGTATACGAGATGTTGACTAACATGGAGGCTAAATTACAAGCTTCTCGTTCTGTTCTTTACGAGACCAGCCGTTTTGTTGATATGTACAAGGCTTACACGCACATCGCTAACGAGCGTACATTAAATAAAGAAGAGCGCGAGGAGATGAAGAAATACCAGAAGTTGGCTGATATCTTCACCCCGCTATTGAAATTGTTCTCCAGCGAATATGCGAACGAGATTGCTTATGATGCGTTGCAGATTCACGGAGGTTCCGGATTCATGAAGGATTACCCGATCGAGCGTCTGGTGCGTGATGCGCGTATCACGAATATTTACGAAGGAACTTCTCAGTTGCAGGTCGTGGCTGCTATTCGCGGTGTGACCACGGGACAATTCTTGAAACAAATCCGTGAAGAATACGAACAAGCCTCTATCCGTCCGGAACAAGAATATGTTCGTGAGATATTGAAAGGCATGACCGGAGCGTTCGAGGCTGCCGTGACAAAAGTAACAGCTGTCGGGGAGACGGAATACGTGGATTTCCATGCTCGTCGTTTGGTTGAAATGGCAGGTTATATTATTTTAGGTTACTTGCTGTTGTTAGATTCTCAACGTTGTGATCGTTTTGCTAAATCTGCCGAGATATTCGTGAAATACGGTCAGTCAAAGGTTGCCGGATATGCAGCATTTATCAATGACTTCGAATTGAAGGATTTGGGAATGTATAAGAAATAATATGATCGAAGTATGATCATGGAAAAGGGAGGCTTTAAGACCTCCCTTTTTATTTTGCTTTTTTTATTTCAATTGGTTTGTAACTTGCTCTTTCCTTGCGATCCGTGGTGGCTGCACAACTGATACCTCGTTCTTTCATGGCTTTATTTTTTCCGATATGGGTATCCGGAAATTTCTTTTTCTTGCTGAAAAAGGTCGAAATTCCCAGTCCTAAGAAAGCCAGGCCGATAATTACGGCTATAATAATAAAATAGATTCCTATCATAACTGTTTATTTATATATACAAATATACCCATATTATTTCGCTTTCCCAAGGAAATAAACGGGATTCTCGATGAAGGTATTTTAAAGATAACCAATGAATTGTAATTTTAATGATAAAGGGGATGTTTGATTCGGAATGAGAAAGAAAGAGGTGTAAATGCATTTTTGTATGGTGTTTGGTGATGTCTTTTATATGTAAAAACGAGAATCGATAAAAAAAAAGATTAAAAAAGGCTATTTATTACTTTGTTTTTTCTACATTTGAGGTGCGAAGTCAAATAAAATTGAGAAACAATGGAAGGATACGAACAAAACGACGGAATGGATACGAACGATAGAGATGAAATCTATTCCAATGCAGTGAAAGCAGGGAAAAGAACTTATTTTTTTGATGTGAAGGCGACTCGTAATAATGATTACTATTTGACGATCACCGAGAGCAAGAAAAAATTTGATAATAATGGTAATCCAAGCTACGAGAAACATAAAGTGTTCTTGTATAAAGAAGACTTTGACAAGTTTGTCGAAGGCTTAGAAGAGGCTATTGGAGTGGTAAAAGCTGCAATCAATGGCGAACTTCCGGAAAAGAATACTGACCTGTAAATAGTACTGTAATAAAATATTGAAGCGGGATACACGATAGTGGGTCCCGCTTTTTGTATGAACTCCCTTTTATGTTTTTTCTCCACTGAATTTTTGAGTATCTTTGTGTGGACAGAAAGAAGAGAAACATGGAGAATAAGCCGTTGGCAGAGCGAATGAGACCGAAGTCTTTAGAAGACTATATCGGGCAGCAACATCTGGTAGGACCGGGCAAGGTGCTACGAAAGATGATTGATTCGGGAGTTGTGTCTTCCTTTATTTTATGGGGGCCTCCGGGAGTCGGGAAAACGACGTTGGCGATGATTATCGCGGAACAGTTGAAACGTCCGTTTTACGTGTTGAGTGCCGTGAGTTCCGGGGTAAAGGATGTGCGTGAAGTGATTCAGAAAGCCGAGGGACAACGATTTTTTAACACGCCGAATCCTATTCTGTTTATCGATGAAATCCATCGATTCTCGAAAGCTCAGCAGGATTCTTTGTTGGCAGCCGTCGAGAAAGGTACCGTGACGCTTATCGGGGCCACGACTGAAAATCCTTCCTTCGAGGTGATTTCCCCGCTTTTATCGCGTTGTCAGGTGTACGTGTTAAAGTCTCAAGAGAAAAAGGATCTCGAGGACTTGATAGACCGTGCCGTGACCAAGGATTATTATTTGAGTAAGCGTAATATCACGGTGAAGGAGAAAGAGGCCATGATTTCTTATAGTGGCGGTGATGCCCGGAAATTGTTGAATATCTTGGAATTGGTGGTGAATGGATTGGGAGAGGGGGATATTGTGATTGATAACGAGGCGGTGCATCGGGAGTTACATGAGAATCCGTTGATGTATGATAAGGACGGGGAACAGCATTATGATATTGTTTCTGCGATGATCAAATCCATCCGGGGAGGGGATCCGAACGCGGCGGTTTATTGGATGGCTCGTATGTTGCAAGGGGGAGAGGACCCGAAGTTTATAGCCCGTCGTTTGATTATTTCCGCGGCAGAGGATATCGGGTTGGCTAATCCGAATGCGATTTTGATTGCGAATACTTGCTTTGAAGTCGTGCATAAAATCGGTATGCCGGAAGCCCGGATTCCTTTGTCGGAATGTGTGATCTACCTGGCGACTTCGCCGAAGAGTAATTCCGCTTACCTGGCTATTGATGCGGCTATTGCTACCGTGAAACAGACCGGAAATTCTCCGGTGCCGTTACATTTACGTAATGCCCCGACGAAGTTGATGAAAGATTTGAACTATGGGCAGGATTACAAGTACCCACATGATTATCCGGGAAATTTCGTGGAACAGCCGTATTTGCCGGATGAGTTGAAAGAGAAGAAGTTCTATCAGCCCCAACAGAATGCTCAAGAGGTGAAAATTCTGGAGCGCTTGAAGGTTTGGTGGAGAAAATACAGGGGATGATAATTTAGAATGTAGAATTTGAAATTTAGAATGAAATCATAAATCTAAAATTATAGCATGGATAAGTTGATTAATCAGAAGATGTTTTTTTTGTTGGCCGGACCTTGCGTGATCGAGGGGGAGGAGATGGCTTTAAATATTGCGGAACACGTGAAGAAGGTTACGGATCGTTTGGGAATCCCGTACGTGTTCAAGGGATCATTTAAGAAGGCCAACCGTTCGCGTTTGGATTCTTTCACGGGAATCGGGGACGAGAAAGCGTTGAAGATATTAGCCAAGGTGAGAGCCGAATTTGGTATTCCGGTGGTCACGGATATTCACACGGAACAAGATGCGGAAATGGCTGCCGAGTACGTGGATGTGTTACAGATTCCGGCTTTTTTATGTCGCCAGACCGATTTGCTGGTGGCAGCTGCAAAAACAGGAAAGATCGTGAATATCAAGAAGGGGCAGTTCCTTTCTCCCGAGTCCATGAAATTTGCCGTGGATAAGGTAAGAGAATCCGGGGATGATCGGGTAATGGTAACAGAACGGGGAACGACGTTCGGGTATCAAGATCTGATCGTGGACTACCGCGGAATCAGTATCATGCAACAGGCTTGCCAGTGTCCGGTAGTTGTGGATGTAACGCATTCTTTGCAACAACCGAATCAGGCTTCAGGGGTAACCGGAGGACAGCCTGCATTAATTGAAACGATTGCCAAGGCCGGAATTGCCGTGGGTGCTGATGGTATTTTTATTGAAACTCATGCGGATCCTCGTTGTGCGAAATCGGATGGAGCAAATATGTTACGTCTGGATTTAATCGAAGGATTATTAGAAAGACTGGTTCGCATCAGAGAAGCGATAAAATAGTTTATAAAGTTCATAAAGTTTATAAGGTAATTTTCATTTATAAACTTTATGAACCTTACAACCTTATAAACTCTTACTCTTCTACGTATATCTCTAGAACTTGCGTTATGTCATCCGGGTATAGCGTGAGATTTTTAAAACAAGCGGGTATAAGAACGGTTTCCCCTTTGTTGACCAATACCGGTTCACATTCCCCGGTTGTGATGGTGAATTTGCCTTGCAGGCACATATAGATGACAAATGAATCGAGGTGAACGTACTCTTTCTCTATGTCCCGGTCAAATACGAGTAAATTTGTGGTAAAATAGGGGCATTTCACGAGTTTTGCGGATTGATTATCCTGTGGGGTATAGTTTACCCGGTGTTGTGGTTGATAGCTGTAATCGATCACGTCGGTGGCTAAATCCGTGTGTAGTTCACGGGTGTTCCCGTTGGCATCTTTCCGGTTATAGTCGTAAATCCGGTACGTGATGTCGGAAGTTTGTTGAATCTCTGCAATCAAGCATCCTTTCCCGATAGCGTGTACCAGTCCGGCGGGAATAAAGAAGCTTTCTCCTTTTTTCACTTTCTGGACATTCAATAGATCCATAAGTTTGTTCTGGTGTAATGCTTGAAGATAGGTCGCCTTGTCAATTTCATGGTTGAATCCCAACACAAGAGAGGCATCTTTATCCGCATCAACGATATACCACATTTCGGTTTTACCGTAAGCATTATGACGTTCTTTTGCCGTTTCGTCATCCGGGTGAACCTGGATGGACAGGTCGTCGTTTGCGTCAATGTATTTAATTAATAGAGGGAATTCGACACCGAATTTCTCGTATATATGATCCCCGACAAGGTCCCCCATGTACACTTCGATTAGCTCTTGCAAATCATTGTCTGCAAGGATTCCGTTTGAAACCACAGAGATGTTGTCTTCTACGGCTGATATTTCCCAACTTTCACCAATGGATTCGTCGTGTTCTTTACTTTTATAAGCTAGTCTCTCACCTCCCCATATCTTTTTTTTGAGAATTGGATGGAATTTTAACGGGTATAACATGATTTATTATTTTGTTAGGCATAATTATTGTACTAAGAACAAAGATAGGAATTTTGTGAATGGGGGATTATAATTTATGGATTAATTTTGTGCATAGAATTACGATTAATGATATAAAAACGGAGTGAAATGAAGAAATTAGGAATGTTAAGTCTCATCGTGGGGAGCTTGTGGTTGGGCGCTTGTAGTGACGATGATAAAGATTTTATGTTGGATGTCAATCGAATGACAGGTGTTGATTGGTATTACAATAGAACCACGAGTAGAAATTATTTGTCTTTCTCGGATGAAAACGTGCTGGAAATAAATCGTTTTGATAAAAGTGGGGAAATAAAGGGTATTGATCTGAGAGGTGTGATTGATTCTGTGGCCGGAACGTGGAGGGATGAAGGGGAGAATATACTTGCCGTGGATTGGAAGAATGGGAATTCCGAGACGTGGATGGTGGAGAATTGTACGTCCAAGAAGTTAGTAGTGAATAATGGATGGGGAGAACGTGAGTATATCACGAAACCATCTTACCTTGAAAACTTGACTGGCGACGCTTTTTGGGTAAATAAGTTTGTAGATGGTGTGAGTAAACCCCAACTTGGTTTCCGGATTTCAAATGACCGGAGTATGCGGCAGGGGTTTGTGCTTGCTTTGTTATCGGATGATGAGTCTGTAAAACTGAAAAATTATAATAATGTTTGGAAAGGAGAGACTGATATTAGCCGAGTAGAAGATCGAAGAATACGTTTTTCCTGCCGTATTGGCTCTGATTACGTGAAATTTGATGAATTTATCACGGCAGATAATTTCGCATCCATGCGATTGACAGATATTGATTTTACTTCATCAATAAAGGCAGGGTATCCTAATCAGCTGGAAATCGAATGGAATAAGTTTGAGGGTGAAAACGTGTATTATAAGATGGAGGTGTATTCAAAGGATAATGAAGCCGATGTGTATTTTGAGAGTGGATTATTCCCTTATGATAATGGTAAATATACCCTTAACGGGAGCACTATCGGGAAAATTAATAAATTGGATAAAATTGATTCAAAAAAAGAGTATACACTTCGTTTGACTGCTGTTATGTTGGAAACTGGTGTTGCTTCTAATAGTGTGATTGCGGAAAGTCGCATACAAGCAGTCGTGTATGTTACGGATAAATGTTTGCTTGGCAGGTAACAGGCAGGGATTATCCTAAAAGGAAGTTTCTAATTGCTTGAGCTAGTTTTTCCGGTTGTTCGCTATGAATCCAATGACCACATTGTGGGAGTTCGATAAGGCGGGCAGCCGGAAATTCTTTTTGCAGGCATCCTGTTCCCGTGATGAGATTGGATTGTTCTCCTTTAATAAATAGGATTTCTTTGTCATACGTGTTGTTGGGGAGTGAGGACGGGCAACCGCTGATCTCGTCAAAATATTTGCTGATTACTCGGTGGTTGATTTTCCACTCGAAACCGGAAGATGTCTTTTTGATGTTTTTCAAAAACAATTGTTGAGAACGTTCCGTTCTGAAGTGTTGTTGAATGGCTTCCTTGACTTCTTCTCGGCTATGTAATCGGGAAAGATCGAAGTTTGCCATGAAATCGATAATCCGGTTATGACTTCCCCCGTCTCGTTGAGAATAGGATACAGGGGCAATATCCACGACCACGGCTTTATTCACAAGTTCAGGCCTTTTAAGTAATAAAGCCATCACTATCTTGCCACCCATGGAGTGTCCCACGATATGGGGCTGTACGGGGAGTTTTAAGTCTTCAACGAGTTCAATGACATCATTACTCATTACCTCGTAATTCATGGCCTCATCATGGGGCGATTGACCGTGATTACGGACATCCGGTAAAATGACTTGGAATTTATCTTCTAGTAAATGGGCAATGGGAAGCCAATTTTCAGATGCCCCCCATAGACCGTGAAGTATAATTAGAGGAGTCCCCTCTCCAATAGTACGAAAGAATAATTTCATATTAACTCGGTGTGATTTGTGGTACAAATTTACGAATAGAGAATAAATAATAGATAGTACAGTGCAAAAAAAAGACCGCTATAAAGCGGTCTTTTTCATATTACACGAAGTAAAATTAGTCTTTCAATTTAGCTTTCAAGAACTCTCTGTTCAAACGAGCGATGTGTTCGATAGAGATGCTCTTCGGACATTCTGATTCGCAGGCTCCCGTGTTGGTACAGTTCCCGAATCCGAGTTCATCCATTTTAGCTACCATGGCTTTAGCACGACGTGCGGCTTCGATTTTTCCTTGCGGGAGAAGAGCCAACTGAGAAACTTTAGCTGCCACGAAAAGCATAGCTGAAGAGTTCTTACAAGTTGCGGCACAAGCTCCACAACCGATACAAGCAGCAGCATCCATAGCTTCGTCGGCATCCGGCTTAGCGATTGGAATTGCATTACCGTCAGGTACTCCACCCGTGTTTACTGAAACGTATCCACCGGCTTGCAGAATCTTCTCGTAAGCACCACGGTCTACGATCAAGTCTTTAATTACCGGGAAAGCCCCGCAACGCCACGGCTCGATCGTGATGGTTGCCCCGTCTTCGAAACGACGCATGTGTAATTGACAAGTGGTCACGTCATCATCCGGTCCGTGGGCACGTCCATCGATGAATAAACTACAGGTTCCACAGATACCCTCGCGACAGTCGTGATCGAAAGCCACCGGTTCTTTATTCTCGCTAACCAGTTGTTCATTCAGAATGTCAAGCATTTCAAGGAATGAGCTACCGGTTGAAATATCATGAATCTTGTAAGTTTCAAACCCACCTTTTGATTTTGCATCTTTTTGACGCCAGATCTTTAGGGTTAGTTCTTTTAATATTTTATCTGCCATAACGATTTTTCATTTAAGATTATTTATAAGAACGTTGAGCTACCTGAATGTTTTCAAATACAAGCTCTTCCTTGTGTAATTCAGGCTCTTTGTTGTCTCCCTTGTATTCCCAAACGGAAACATACTGGTAGTGCTCGTCATCACGTTTTGCTTCACCTTCCTCGGTAACTGATTCCAAACGGAAGTGACCTCCACAGGATTCGTTACGATTCAAGGCATCCAATGCCATCAGGTGTGCGATGTCGATGAAGTCTGCCACACGTCCGGCTTTTTCAAGCTCGTTGTTCATGGCGGTAAACTCTCCGGTTACGCGCAAATCCTTGTAAAATTCTTCCTTCAACTCGGCAATTAATTTGATTGCTTTTTTCAAGCCCTCAGCCTCGCGAGCCATTCCGATGTAATCCCACATGATGTGTCCCAACATTTTGTGGAAGTGATCCGGTGATTTCGTACCCTTGATGTCATACAATCTACGCAAGTGGTCGGTAACGTTCTTTTCAGCAGCGTCGAATTCCGGCGTGTTAGTTTTAATTTTCGGGGTTTGAATATCGTGTGCGAGATAATCTCCAATCGTGTACGGCAGAACGAAATATCCGTCGGCCAAACCTTGCATCAAAGCAGAGGCACCCAGGCGGTTAGCACCGTGGTCTGAGAAGTTACATTCTCCGATAGCGTACAATCCCGGGATGGTTGTCATCAAGTTGTAGTCAACCCAAAGACCTCCCATAGAGTAGTGGATTGCCGGGTAAATCATCATCGGATTGTGGTACGGGTCAACAGCAGTGATCTTTTCGTACATTTGGAACAAGTTTCCGTAACGTTCCTCGATTACGTGTCTTCCCAAACGGTCGATAGCGTATTTGAAATCCAGGAACACGGCTTTACCGGTGTTGTTTACTCCGAATCCGGCATCGCATCTTTCTTTAGCGGCGCGGGATGCCACGTCACGCGGAACCAAGTTTCCGAATGCTGGGTAACGACGCTCCAAGTAGAAATCACGATCTTCGTCCGGAATATCGTTCGGGTTTAACGTACCTGCTTGTAATTTCTTGGCGTCTTCCAATTTTTTTGGAACCCAAACACGTCCGTCGTTACGTAATGACTCGGACATCAAAGTTAATTTACTTTGTTGGTCTCCGTGTACCGGAATACAAGTTGGGTGGATCTGCACGAAACAAGGATTTCCGAACATGGCACCGCGTTTGTAAGCTTGCCAAGCGGCACTACCGTTACATCCCATCGCATTGGTTGACAAGAAGAACACGTTACCGTATCCTCCGGTAGCCAGAACCACGGCATGAGCTCCGAAACGTTCGATCTTTCCGGTAACTAAGTTACGGGCAATAACACCTCTTGCTTTTCCATCTACGATAACGATATCCAATACTTCGTGACGGGTATATGATTTGATTTTACCTTTTTCAATCTGACGGTTCATGGCCCCGTAGCATCCTAACAACAATTGTTGTCCGGTCTGACCGCGGGCGTAGAACGTACGGCTTACCAATGCTCCACCGAAAGAACGGTTATCCAAAAGACCGCCGTAATCACGAGCAAACGGTACACCTTGAGCGACACACTGGTCGATGATGGCGTTACTTACCTCTGCCAAACGATACACGTTAGCCTCACGAGCACGGTAGTCACCACCTTTAATAGTTTCATAAAATAGCCTGTATACAGAGTCGTTATCATTCGTGTAGTTCTTAGCGGCGTTGATACCTCCTTGTGCAGCGATAGAGTGTGCACGACGGGGAGAGTCCTGATAGCAGAATGTGGTTACATTGTATCCTAATTCAGCAAGACTGGCAGCAGCCGATCCACCGGCAAGTCCGGTACCCACGATGATAACATCAAGTTTTCTTTTATTAGCAGGACTCACAACATTGATATGGGCTTTGTGATTCGACCATTTCTGGGCTAGCGGGCCTGCTGGTATTTTAGCGTTTAATTCTGTCATAACCTTAGTAATTTTAGATTTTAAATTTTAAATTTTAAATTTAGATCGTTGATTTATGCAATTTAAAATCTACAATCTATAAATTTAAAATTGTTGTTAGTTTGCCAGTCCAAGCATGAAATAAAGCGGAATGATGCTAAAGCCTGCAGCAATGATGAAAGCGAAGATTTTAGCCAAACATTCCAGTCTTTTTCTCCAAATTTGGTTACAGAAACCGATAGATTGGAAAGCTGACCAGAAACCGTGGGTCAAGTGTAATCCCAAGAAGATGCCTCCCAAGATGTAAAGCAAACAGTAGATAATGCTTGATTTAAATAGTCCAGAAACCAAAGCATAGGTATTTTCCATGGCAGTACCGTCCACGTTGATCTCGGTTAAAAGAGGATCTCCGGCAAACTTGATTTTCCACCAGAAGTTCCAAAGGTGAACAAGCAAGAAGATCAAAACCAAACCTCCCAAGATGTACATGTTTCTGGATGACCATGTACAATTTCCTGATTGTCTGCGAAGATCGTACTTGATAGGGCGTGCGCCTCTGTTTTGAAGAGTCAAGATAGAAGCCAAGATGATATGGATAATGAATCCTATGGCAAGAATCGGTTCTACGATTTTAATGATAGGATTCGTAGCCATGAAATGGGCCCCGATGTTAAATAACTCTCCACTATTATCTACAATCAAAAGTAGATTCAGTGCTAAGTGGACGCACAAAAACGCAATAAGAAAAAGGCCTGATAAACTCAGAATGATCTTTTTCCCGATCGACGATGTTAAGAAATTACTCATAATTAGGTCTATTTATTGATAACTATTTAAATTCTTTATCCGGCACAAAAGTATCTATTTTTCCGTCATTTTAAACGGGTTTATCTATTTTAAAATCATTCTAAATATACAGAATTTTTTCCGTAATGAAATAAGTTATCAAGGTTTATAAAGTTTATAAGGTTCATAAAGTATTTACAGTGTTTTATCCCTTGTACACGATGATTTACAATAAATGTGCCAAGGGGTCTTTGGGTTATGCGAATACTTGAAATATTACTTTATAAACTCTATTTCAAAATTGCTTTATAAATGACCTCTTGAATTTTTGTACGGATATTGTCTTTGATAAGTTTGTCGTTGAATTCGTTGGGGTAAATCCGGTTGGATAGAAAGATGTAGATTAATTGGTTGTCCGGATCGTTCCATGCGATGGCTCCTGTGAATCCCGTGTGTCCGTAACTGGAACAAGGAGCTTCCTTGCAGGTCGGGCCTGATTTGTTGGGCAAGGTTTCCGGTTTGTCGAATCCGAGACCCCGTCTGTTTTGGTCGAGAGGTAAGTGTGTTTGAGTGAAAAGGTCGATAGTCGTAGAATCAATGAGACGTTCTCCCCCGTATGTCCCGCGGTTCAAGTAAACACTCATGATTTTGGCTAGGTCTTCTGCCGTGGAGAACAAACCGGCATTACCGGACACTCCGCCCATGAGTGCCGCGATCGGGTCATGTACGTACCCGTGTAATTGGGATTTTCTGAAAATATCATCTTTATTGGCGGGAACCACTCTTTTCATGTCGAGATTAAAATGAGCGTTGAAGTCCGTGTTATAGGCTCCCAGTCTTTTAAAGAAATGTTTCCGGCAATAAACATCAAAAGGTGTGGCGGATTGTTCTTCCACGATGTCTTTTAATAGTACGAATCCAAGGTCGCTGTAAGTGTATTTTTTCTGGGGTAGCAGTTTGGAGTTTAAAATTAAATCGTGAATGGAGTCTTGGAAATGCTTGTGTATGTAGAAATGCGGGGAAACGACCAAGTAGCCTTCGCCCCCCGTGAAATTAAACGTGCTGTCCCGGTAGGTGAATTGGGGATTCAGGTACAGTCGATCCCGGAGTTTACGGGTATTGGTTTTCGTGTATTTTGTCGTGAACAACCGGCCTTGCATTTTATCCCAGTCAATGGCGTGCTGGAAGAAAGAAAAAGATGCCCTTAATCCGGCTGAATGTAATAACAATTCCTTGACAGTAATATCTTGCTTGTCGGTTTCCCGAAGAGAATAAGAATACCGGACAATAGGGGAGTCGAGTGCTATATATTGCTGGTCATAAAGCATCATGACTGCCGGAAGAGTCGCCACTATTTTCGTGATGGAGGCGATGTCGTATATGTTGTCGGTCGTATTTTTCTTTTTTTTGTCATAAGTGTTGAAACCAAAGGCTTTGTTGTAGACAACATAACCATCTTTTGCCACGAGAACCTGACAGCCAGGAGTCGCTTTTGCTTTTATGGCGGCTTGGCATATGCTGTCAATTTTAAGGAGGAGCTGTGAATTCATGCCGCAACTTTCCGGTTGGTAATATCCTAATCGTAGTTTCGGAGTGGATAGTCCGGTACCGGCGGGATAGTAGTGATTGATACTTACGGGTAATTTCCCGTTCACGTTGATCCCCCCGAAAATGGCTTGGGCGGTAAATTGTTGTGCAGGTGTGTCATGTGAATAGCTCACGATGATGGCATCCATGGGGAGGTAGCTGTACAAGTCAATTCCGTAAGGCGTGGCCGGGTGGCAGAACACGATGTGTTTTCCTTTCAGTTGCTTAATAACATTAACAAGTTCCATGGTCGCCCCGAATTGCCGGGATGCCGTGTTACGGGCAGCACTGTTATACAGGATAACACAATTGTATTTCGATAGATTGTTAATCAGTTTCTCCACTTTTTCTTTTGAGGCACCGGGTGATAGAGAAAAGTGAGCGCAAGGGGCGTATTTCTCTAGTGTACTCTCGAAAACGGGGGCTTTCCGGTCTCCAAAATTCAATGAGGCAATGCGTAGCGTGTCTAAATGTGTCAACGGGAGCAGGAGGCCGTCATTTTTCACGAGAGTAATTGCTTTGGCGTATGTTTCTTGTAATAAAGCTTTGGCTGATGGGGAACTCAATCGTTCGGTCAGCCGGGCGGTGTCCACGGCAGCAGCATACGGGAGTACGAATTCTGCTTTTGCTTCAAGTACTTTTCGGCATTTTTCGTCGATCATCTCTTCCGTGAGAACACCTTTGCGGATAGCTGCTTTGATTTTTTTCACGGAGGTTTCCACGTTTTCCGGGAATAACAGAATATCGTTTCCTGCTGCTAGCGCCTCTACATCAGCCTCTCCGGGAGTTCTTCCTTTGGTGACACCTTTCATGTTCATGGCATCCGTGAAACATAGACCGTCAAAGTGTAATTTCTTGCGTAGCAGATCCGTGATGATCTGTTTGGATAGAGAAGCCGGGATATTGGCCGTATCATAGGAAGGTACGTTTAGGTGGGCAATCATGACGCCCGGTATCCCAGCCTCGAAAAGTTGACGGAAGGGGTACAATTCAACCGTGTCAATACGTGCTGCAGAGTGGCGAATCAAGGGGAGTGCCAAGTGTGAATCAACGTCTGTGTCCCCGTGTCCCGGGAAGTGTTTAGCCACGGCCATCACGTGCTGGGATTGCAAGCCTCGCATATATTGAAGGGTACGGTTGCCGACCTCTTCTTTCTTTTCCCCGAATGACCGGATGCCGATGACCGGGTTTTTGGGGTTAACGTTAATATCGGCCACGGGTGCAAAATTCACGTGAATGCCCATTGCCCGGCATTGCTGTCCGATGGCTGCTCCCAGACGGTAAATGAGATTCGTGTCTCGAATGGCTCCCAACAAGGTCTGGTTGGGAAATTCCATGGCGGGCTTAATCCGCCAGCCAACCCCGTTTTCTGCATCCATGCCGATCATGAGGGGAATTTTAGCACTCTGTTGATAGGTGTTTGTCATCAAAGCCTGACTTAGTGGACTGCCTTGAAAGAAGATGATACCCCCGATATGATACTTTTCAATGGCTGCTCCCAGGTGATTCTCGTACACGCTGTCTTTGTTGCTATAGGCGGCAACCATGATCAATTGGCCGATTTTTTCATCCAAACTCATGGTATTTAATGTAGAATCAGCCCACGAGGACTGAGCCTGTCCGTGGAGAGAGGAGAGGAGTATGCAAAATAGTCCGATTGTGGCAAGGAGCTTGTACATGGTAATTACAAGTTTTAGCGTTAGAGGTTGATTAAATAAAAGTGCGGCAAACATGGATTTGATTGCCGCACTTTTATAGATGGATTGGAAATTATTTCAATAATTCAGCAATCTTTTGTTTTAATTCGTCGCCTCTCAAATTCTTGGCAATGATCTTGTTATTTTCATCTAATAATACCGTGTGGGGAATTCCGCTTACACTGTATAATTGTGCAGGAGCAGATTGCCAACCTTTCAAGTCAGAACCGTGTTTCCATACCAAACCGTCATCGGCGATAGCTTTTACCCAAGCCTCTTTGTTGTTATCCAAAGATACACCGAAGATTTCCAATCCTTTCGGGTGGTATTCTTTGTAGATTTCAACTACGTGAGGATTTTCACCGCGGCAAGGACCACACCATGAAGCCCAGAAATCGATTAATTTCACTTTACCCTTGATGTCATACAAAGAGATTGATTCTCCTTCTGGGGTAGTAATCGTGAAGTTCGGAGCGATTTGGCCAATAGCTGTGCTTTCTAATTTAGCGATTTGAGCAGCAATAGCTTTACCTTGTGCGCTAGCTTTTGCTTTTTCACCCAGTAAGTTATATCTTTCTTTCAACTGCTCGTATTCCATTTGTCCCATGCCGGATACGATAACGAAAGTTGAAACATAAGAATCCGGATTAGCTTTGATTAATTCAGTTTCTTTAGCTTGAGCATCCGTCATTAATTTTGCGTATGCTTCTTGTACAGCCTGCATTTTAGCCTGATCTCCATTAGCTGCTTGATATTCTTGTTGCAATTTCATGGCCTCTTGTTGGGCAGTTGCATTAATTGCCATGAATTGGTCATATATTTTTTGACCTTCGCTACCTGTAACAGTTAATCCTGCCTGTCCTGCATTGACCGTGATATTTGCATTTTCCAACATAAATGGAATAGCTCCTCTTTGACCGATAACCATGATATATGCACCGGTAGGTTCACTTACGTTTCCGGTAAATTCAAATGAACCGTTCTTCACGTCAGCTTTTGCTAAAGTGTCAAGGCTGCTGCCATTAACAGTTGCGATAATAGCCTTACCGTCCGGCATTCCTTCTACCGTTCCGGTAACTTTGTAACCACTTTGGGCGTTACATGCTGCAAGGGTCATACTTGCTGCAACGATTGATAATAAAAGTTTTCTCATGTGTTTTTAGTTTTCTAAATATGAAATATTGTGTCTTTAATGAATCTTAGCTTTCATGAACCAGATCTCCTTAAAGGCAATGTTTATTCTTAATTTTGCGTATTTCTCTAAAATTTGATTATTCCGGTGAGTTCCGCGCATACCTAAATCAACGGCAACTCCCAACATCAACTCTTGTCGGGCTAGACGAAGCGGCATTTGGGTTCCGACGGTTAGGCCATAAGTGTTAATGTCTGTGTAATTGAATTTGAGTTGAGAGCGAGTAAAATAAGCTCCAGCAGTATATTTATTCCTTTGCCACCAATAACGCCCAGACTCGTTGGGTTGTAATGACCCTCCAATGGCTGCTTTATGGTAGTCTTGGAATTCCTGATTCGTTCCGAATTCTTCGTAAGCTGACATTTTCTGAAATGTGTAATCTCCTGCAAATATCCATTTTTTATTGTATTGATAGGAGGCTCCAACAATCATTCTGAAAGGAAAAAATACCTCTCCATTGTCCCAGCTTTCGTCGTTAACATTTATGATGGCACCGCTTGTATTACTAATTTTATTGGCAACAAAAGTTCTATTTCCATGCAATGATGTACCAAAATTAAAACTACCTCCAAGCGTTAGTTCTGATTTTTTTGTTAATGGTAAGGGTAATTGAAAGCCTAATGTAAACAAACTACTATTGATGCGAGTTAAGGTTTGTGATTTAAGATAGTATCCACTTGTGGCTGGTTGCATCACAAGAGTTAGACGGTCTTCAACTTTGCCGAATACATAAGAGGCATTTACCCCCACTGATAATCGGCCAAATTGGTAAGCCACTCCTAAATAGGCTTCGTTCAATCCACCCAATCCCTCTAATTGCTGTACATAAAACATGGTAGGATCCTCGATTAAAGGATAGGAATAGATCAAATCGAATCCCCGGTCTGATCTCTGCACTAAGCCCAGCGAAACGAATGTTTTTTTATATACTCGGAATGCCATGTTTAGCGAGGCATTTTGAGCCACTTTATAGTTGGAATGATCTTTATAAGTAGAAACATCGACGTACTCTCCTGTGACTCCCATTTGGAAATAGAATCTCATTGAATCTAATGCCGTGTAAGATGCCGGGTTTAAGAAGTTGATATTATAATTATCCCTCATGGCAGCAGAAACTCCACCCATTCCAGTATAGGCTCCATAATTATCGGGTAATAATCCAACTCCGAATTTGGAATAGGGGGTACCCATATTGTTTTGTCCCCATGCTCCGAGGGTAAAAAGTAATATTGCAATGCTTGTAAATATTTTTTTCATACTCATTGTTATAAACGGCAATAATTTTTTACTAATAGTTTGCGTAATAAATTCGTAATACCGGGGTCTTGTCAACGATAAGCCTTTGGAACGTGAGATTGTTTGCTCCCACGAATGTATTGATTTCATCGACACCGACTTGTACCGGGCTACCTGCTAAACCGATTAGTAAATTAAGTTCCGGATCTATACCGCCGGTCCCATTGCTTACCATACTGTTATAATAATCCGTGATGTCTATTCTATATTTTCTGTCCTCCTTGTAGTTCGGGTTTGTTTCGAGATAACCGAATACCGAATTACCGGATAAATCGGTCAGTTTACCGGAGATTCTGGAATATTTATCTAAGGTAAATACTTGAATTGTTGTAGGTTCCGGGATGTCTTCAAAGTTGTCGATTTTGGGCTCCAGAACAATTTCTACCTTTAAAATTGTCCGGTAGGGATTAACATCCGATTTGAAGGGTAATTTCATCTTTAGCATATACCCGTTTTGCCCTTGAATAACGGCTTTGTTTTCGTTAGAATATGGTAACGGATTGTTCCATGAAACATTGCTAAACCGAACGGAAGGAGAGTGTTCGATGTTCGTGAAAGCGTAATATCCTCCGCTAGCGTAAGCGGCCAAGGGCCGAAACGTGTATGTTCCGGTGTTTACATCCAGGTGATAATGACATCTTAGCGACAAGCCTGAACCGTCGATCGGTAATAAAGCCATGTTATCCTTGTCCGGCACGATCGTTAAACCGGCAAAATAACGCATAAAATCCAGTGCATTATTCGGGTCTAGAATGGAATCCTGTCTCCGGATGAGACTGAAGAGTTCTCTTCCCAAATCGTCATCCAACTTGAAATACCGTTCATTATTATTTTGAGTGAAAAATTGTTTTTCCAGCTTGACACTCAACGTGGCTAATGGTTTCTCCGGGGCATATAATGGAAGGGTTTCATTGTTGTAGATACTGGGATCGTCAAAGTCCGTAGGGGGAAAATTTTTCAGCCGGTATACCCGGTAGGTTTGTAAAGTCGCTGTATCTCCTGCCAAAATCTTTGTACTGGCATTAAAAGGGAATACAAGAGTCAAAGAATCGTAGACGTAATTATCATCATAATTCGGTATCCCGGTATTCCCGCTTCCGATAAGTTGGAAATAAGGAGTGGCGGTTGTAACTCCCGTGGTCTTATCAGTCATTTTCCCTAAAGTGAGCTGATTACTTTCTAACATATTAGATAATATATTAAGACTTGTGGGAAATGAATCCAATCGAACGGTGGATGTCTCGATGTCAAAAGTTTCTATATTCACGTAACCCTCGGCGGGGACCATCGTATCTCCAATCGTGTTTAGGTCATTGTTGCATGAATATAGAACGAATAAAAGACCTGCCAGAAAAACTATTCTCATGTTATAATCTGTTTTGATTTAATCAAGATGCGAAGGTATAACTATTTTCTAAATTACGGAAGAACCTGCGATCATTTTATCTGAATAAATTGTAAAAAAGAGAAACAAGATATATTTCATCTTTTTTTTATTGGATTTGTTTTTAAAATGTGTAGTTTTGCCTACTGTTTTTGTAGCATGAAGAGAATTAAAACGAAGTAAATAATTTAAATAACTAGGTAAATAGATAAGTATGAGAACATTAAATTTTTTGGTTCTGGCAGTATTAGGCTTAATCTTTGCTTCTTGTGATGACGACGATCATCTGGGGGATTGGGAAAAATCGGTAGAGTTTGGTGGTGCACCCCGAGAGGCAGCCGTATGTTTTACGGATCCAGCAACCGGAACTGTTTTTGTTAGTTTAGGATTAGGTGCTAAAGGTGTAGAATTTACAGATACGTATTATTTCAATGACGAGGATGAAGGCAGGTTAAATTGGAAAAAGGTAACAGGAGTGAATTCTGAATTTCCAGCAGATATGAATACTGGAACGGGAGAAAATCTTGGTAATGGTCGTCACTCTGCCGTGGCTTTTGTGATTGGAGAATGGGCTTATGTCGGAACGGGTTATGTTCCTGCTTTTTCATTTGGTAGTACCAATGATAAAGAGAATATCCGTGATCGTAAATTTTTTAATGATTTCTATCGGTTTAACGTGAAAACGAAACAGTGGCAAAAAGGCTGGTCTTCCAAAATGATTGTTAATGGTGTCGAGGTAGAAGGTCGTCGAGATGCTATCGCATTCACTGACGGGAAATACGGTTACGTGGGAACGGGTTACGGTGAAGATAATAGAGTATTTAAAGATTTTTATCGGTTTGACCCTGTTTCGGAGACTTGGGAAGAGGTTTCTTTCCCGGGAGAGTCTCGTTATGGCGGAACTGCTTTTGTTGTAAATAATGCCGCTTATGTGTGCTTAGGAGCAAAGAGTGTTGGAGCTACTTCTAATTATGCTACGGATGTTATAAAGTTTGACTTTGCAACTCAGTCATGGGAAAAAATGCCTAATTCCTTAACAGATAAACCGGGCGTGAAACAGGATAAGGATTATGATCGGATTCCGCGTGTGTACGCTGTTTCTTTTGTTTCAAATGCAGGGAGTGACAATGAAGAATACGCTTATGTTGCAACGGGTCAAGGAAGAAATTCCAGAACAGTTTGGAAGTATAACCATAAAAAAGATCAATGGCATCAGATGGAAGATTTGTCTAGCATGGCAAATGCTTTGGTTATGGGTGTTGGATTTACTTACAAGGGTTATGGATATTACACCACAGGTGGCGGTAGTGCAGATGTTTATACCAGTTTGAACTCGGATACTTGGAGATTTATCCCGGATGTAAAAGAAACTCGTAGAAACGACTATTAATAGTTGTTCTAGAATATTATTAAGGCTATCAGTTTTGATAGCCTTTTTTTATGCTTAGAGGATAAATGTTGGTGTTCGTTATCAGGTATATCAATGTTTGTTTTCGTGTGATTCGGTTTAAGTCAATATTTCCTCTTGCATATATCCGTTATGTATTCGTTATCCTATCGTTAAAGTATCGCTCTATAGCAACGAAGATTTAACGAGGAGGTAACGAAGACATGAAACAAGGATGTAAGCTTTGGGGTGGAGAAAAAAGAGAGAGGGTGTTGATAATTCATGTGGGAGAGAGATTTTGGGAGGGTAAAAAGGGGGATATAATGAAGATGCAAACTTTTTTATTATCTTTATCCCCGAAAATATATGTTTATCGAATGAAGAAATTTGGCGTTATTATATTCTTCTGTTTGGCGACATTGGGAGTGTCGGCACAATGGAATACGGCAAATATGTTGCGAGTGGGGAAGAGTGCGATCATGTTCGACGACTACGTGAGCGCGATCGAGAATTTCAATAATATCATACGGATAAAACCTTTTTTATCCGAACCTTATTTTTTTCGGGGATTGGCGAAGTTGAATCTGGATGATTTTGAGGGGGCTATCCGGGATTATACACAGGCGATAGAGTTAAATCCGAATTATTTCCATGCTTACATGTACCGGGGGATCGCCTATCATAATATGAAGCAGTTCGAGGAGGCCATGCACGATTATAATACGGCGATCGCAATAAATCCGGGAGAGGCTTACGTGTACGCGAACAGGGCAATTACCGAGGCAGATATGGGAGATTACAAGGCGGCGGAGAAGGATTATTCGAAGGCGTTGATTATCGATAAAAATTTATTACCGGCATATTTGAACCGGGCAATCATGCGGGAGAAACTGGGCGATCAAGAAGGGGCAATTGCGGATTGTAACATGGCCATCAAATTGAATATGTTCTCGGATGATGCTTATGGTTTGAGGGGATATTTAAGGTTTCAAGCAAAAGAGTATCACGATGCGATTGAGGATTACAACAAGGCTTTGAAGATTAACCCGGAAAATAAGCGGATTCTTATGAGCCGGGCGATTACCTGGTACGAGATGAAGAAATATCCTGAGGCATTGGAGGATTACACGGCCGTCTTGAAGGTGGATAGTACTTATGCGTATGCTTATTATAATCGGGCTTTGTTGAGATCGGAAATCGGGGATGTGAATAATGCCATTCAAGATTTTGACCAGGTGTTGGAAATGAACCCGGATAACATACTGATTTATTTCAATCGCGGGTTATTGAAGATGGAGATCAAGGATTACGAGGGGGCTTATAACGACTTCTCTCAAAGTATATCAATATACCCGGATTTCGTGAAGGCATATCTGGCAAGGGCTGCGACGAGTATGGATATGCGGGATTACGATGCGGCCGAAAAGGACCGTTACAAGGCGGAAGAGATCATGGACCGATATCGGCGAATGAAGGATGGGGATCAGAATGCTTTGGTGGATACCACGGAGAATTTTAAGCGATTGATAGATATAAACTCCCGGGATGACCGGATGAAAGACGTGATCAACGGACGTTTGCAAGACCGGAACGTGATTATCGAATTGCAGGATATGTTTATCGTGCAGTACCTGTCGCTGGATACGTTGCGGAAAGGGAAAGTGCAATATTTCGACAAGCGGATCATGAAGTTTAATCAGGAGCATAATTATAACCCGGCCTTGACAGTTTCAAATAAGAAGTTTAATTACCCGAGGGAATTCGAGGATAATTATATCGAGAGCTTGTCTTCGGATATTCGGAAAAACAAGAATGTCACGGATGCTTTGTTACTGCGCGGTTCATTGTATCTGAACCGGGGAGATTACACGAAAGCGATCGAGGATTTCCGTGCAGTGTTAGAGCGTGACCCGAATCATCTGTTCGCTTTGATGAACTTGGCAAGCGCCCGTTCCCGGATGTACGATTACATCGAGTCGATAGAAGAGAAGACTTCCCGTGTCGTGGGTGAGGAGAAAAAAGTGGAGCGAAACGTGGATTATTCTTTGGTACTGGAGGGGAATAACAAATGCTTGGAGATTGATCCGGAGTTCGTTTTTGCCATGTTTAATATTGCTAACGTGTATGCCAAGAGCGGTGAGATTCAGAAAGCAATTGATATGTACACGAAAGTGCTGGAAGTGGATAAGGATATAGCCGAGGCTTATTTTAACCGAGGTTTACTCTATATATACCAAGGAAACCGGAGCGCTGCTAACGTGGATTTGAGTAAGGCCGGGGAGCTTGGATTAACGGATTCTTACAGTATTATCAAGCGCTATTGTTCGGTGGAGGAAGAGTAAATAAAAGGATGATTCGGTGATTGCAGATGATTTGATGATTTAGTGATTAAAAAAGGGATCACTAAATCAAAGATGATAGAGTCTCCGATGAATCGAATCTCTTAATCGGAAATCATTAAATCACTAAATCAAATTTTTAATTCTCCATTCTTTCGGGTAGTAGTTGTTCACCCGGTTGCCAACTTCTTTTACCCAGCCGAGTCCGGTGTCTTTGTAGGTGATGAGAATCCATTCCCCTTGAGGGGCCTCGAAACGGATGTCTTCTTTGCGTAAAAATTGGAGGGCTGTGGCGAGATCTACTTCTTGACGGATAACGTGCTTTTGTTGCAGTTTGTGGTATAGAGCCAGAGAATGGGCTGGTTTCGTCCTCCCTTTAATACATTCTCCGATTTCACATCCTTTATAAATGACCCCGGCTTTGGAGGATAGATATTGGATAAATTCGGCGTGTTGTTTTGGAAGGATGCCTAATGTTTCTCCCGCAATGTAAGGAGTGTATTTTGTCATGTCCGGCAGGAGGGGGAGGAGGTCTGCCGGGAGTTTGACTGCGGGGGATGGGGTTGCTCGCTTTTCTTTCTTCATGGTAAAGGGTGTCCCGTCATTTTTTTGAATGACTCCCATGAATAAACCTTCTCCGCTAGTTTTGTGCGGGTAGAAATGGTACCCGTGGAGAGGAAAGGGGGACGGGGTGATGGCTGTAAAATTATGCCGGATTTCAACGGATGATGCATCGAACGTGGTTAAAATCCAGTTTAATATATCTTCATTTTCTCCCGGATTGTAGGTACACGTGCTATACACGAGATAGCCCCCGGGGGCGAGAGCATCCCACACGTCGGAAAGTATTCTTTTTTGACGCTCTTCACAAAGACGCAGATTATTCTCGCTCCATTCCATGATGGCTTTCTCGTCTTTCCGGAACATACCTTCCCCGGAACAGGGTGCATCCACGAGAATCATGTCGAACGCACCCTTCATTCCCGTGAAACGATTGGGGTCGCTATTGGTGACAACAATATGATCATATCCCCATTTAATAATATTTTCTTTGAGAATGGAGGCTCTTGATTTAATTACTTCGTTGGAAACCAGCAATGAATCTTTGGGCAGATTGTTTGCTAGTAGCGTGGATTTACCACCCGGTGCCGCACATAGGTCGAGAACCCGGAGAGGGGTATACCCGGTTATCTGCTGAAGAACGACTTGCAGAAACATGGAGGAGGCTTCTTGCACGTAATAAGCTCCCCCGTGTAGCAACGGGTCGGAGGTGAACGAGGGACGCTCCTTCAAGTAGTATCCATTACTGCACCAGGGAACTTGTCGGGAAAGTAATTCCGAGAAGGGGAGATCGGTGTTTGCCGTTTTCTCCGGGTTTAACCGGATGGAAGTGGGGGACTCCGAAACTAACGCTTGGAAAAAGGTTTCCGATTCGTTTCCAAGGAGCTGCTGCATCCTTTCTGTAAATGCTGGCGGTAATGAGATCATAGACACATTGGATTAATGAGGCAAATTTAGTGATTTATTTCCTGATATATTTTACCTTTGCGAGAGAAAAGAGATTGTGGAGTTGATTAATAGACAAAAATAGAATGATTGAGATTAGTGAAAATTTTAGTTTAAAAGAATATAACACGTTTGGTATAGACGTGATTTGTAAATATTTTGTGACGTGTGATCAAGAGAGCGAATTATTGGAATTCGTGGGATCATACGAGTTAGATCCGGAGGAAATTCTACTTTTGGGAGGGGGAAGTAACTTCTTGTTCACGGAGAATTTTGACGGGGTTGTCTTTTATCCCGTGATGCAAGGGTGCGAGATCGTGAGGGAAGATGATAAATACGTGTTTGTCCGTGTAGGAAGTGGTGTCGTGTGGGATGATTTCGTGGCGTGGGCTGTCGAACACGGGTATGGAGGGGTGGAGAATCTTTCACTGATCCCCGGGCATGTCGGGGCTACTCCGGTGCAGAATATCGGGGCTTACGGGACGGAAGCGGGGGAATGTATTGACCGGGTGGAAGCCGTGGATATCGTGAAAGGAGAAAAGGTGACGATTGATGCGGCAACGTGTCGTTTCGGTTACCGGGATTCTATTTTCAAACATGAGTGGAAGAATCGCTTTCTGGTAACGTATGTTACTTTTCGTTTGACGAAACATCCCGAGTTCAAGTTGCATTACGGGAGCGTGAAGGATGAAGTAATCCGTTTGGGTGAACCTTCGTTAAAAGCGATACGCCAAGCCATTATTCGTATACGGGAAGCGAAATTGCCGGACGTGAAGGTATTGCCTAATGCCGGGAGTTTTTTTAAAAACCCGATGGTTGAACGTGTTATTGCGGATACTTTGCAGGAAAAATATCCTGCACTGCCGGTTTATCCCGTGGATGATGACCATGTGAAACTGGCTGCCGGGTGGTTAATCGAGGCCGCAGGATGGAAGGGAAAAGTTGTCGGCCATGCCGGGGTACATGAAAAACAGGCGCTAGTGTTAGTGAATACGGGCGGGGCAACTGGCATAGAAATTGCACATTTGGCTAACGAGATAAAGAAATCCGTGTTCCTTCAGTTTGGAGTATGGTTAGAACCGGAAGTAAACGTGATATAAAATTTAAAGTTTAAAGTGAAATCAAGAGTATTTATTTGTGCGTTTGGAATCTAAAATCGTTAAATCTAAAATTAGAACGGGATGGTAAAATATTCGGAAGAGATAGATATTCGGGGGCATTATACGGATTTGGAAGGACGGTTGATCATGAAGTCCTTGTGCGATCTGTTTAATGACGTGGCGAACGTGCAGACTTATGCGCTGAAAATAGACGTACCCACGTTGAACGAGCAAGGATTGACATGGATGCTGCATAAGTTGCATATTTTGATTAACCGGATGCCTGAACAGGGGGAGAATGTGACATTGGAAACATGGCCGTCGGGTATTGACCGTTTATTTGCGATTCGTGATTTTAGAATGGTGGCAGGAGAAGAGGTTTTATTACGGGCTACTTCAGAGTGGATGGTGATAGATGTAAATCGTCGTCGTCCCGTGCGTTTGCCGGCTTGCGTGACAGAAACCGCCGCTTTTTGTGTGGATGGTATTCGGGAAATTCCTTTCGAGTTGGATACGAAAAAGATGCCGACAAACTTTGAAAATACCCGGCGTTTCACGGCAACATACGATAATATCGATTTCAACAAGCACGTCACTCAAGCTACGTATGTGCGCTGGGTTACCAATTCTTTGTCTTACGAGTTCTTAAAGGACCACGAAATTACGGAGTTGGAAATTGTTTACGAACATGAAGTGTTGCCGGATAGTGTCGTGTGTGCCGGATGTCATGTTGAGAAGGAAGAAAATCGTGTAAAAGTGTATCACCAGGTGAGAAATGAAAGTTTGGATAAAACGCATTGTTTTGCTGTTAGTTACTGGAAAAAGCGGTAAAAACTGAGTGTATCTTTTGTTGTTTATTTCGTGAAATTCGGGTTAAAATACCGCTTATTTGTTTTGCGATAACGAGAAAATACTATATATTTGCGCCGTTAAAAAATGCCCAAGTGGTGAAATTGGTATACACGCTACTTTGAGGTGGTAGTGGCCGTTCGGCTGTGCAAGTTCGAGTCTTGTCTTGGGCACCATCAATGAAACAGAAACACGAAAACCGTTGCGGATGCAGCGGTTTTCGTGTTTTCGTGAAACGGTGTCATTTTATTGATTCCATAAAGTATTCACGTCAGCTGGATACTTGTTCTTCATTTATATGCTAACATTGCGGTGAAATTTCTTTACTTTTGCCTGCAAGATAAAAATAATAGATGATTCCGATTTTTGGAAAATTGACGTGCGTGTTCGGGAAGGTTATTTGAATGTTTCGAACACGGTGAGTATGTTGATTGACGTTACTTGGAATGATCAAAAATACGTGTTGGATTACAGGAAAGGGGAGAAAGAAAAACGGAGTTGACAAATAATTGAAATTATGGAAGAAAAAATAAGAACTCTTTTCAAGCAATATAATGGTAACGAGGCACGGCGAGTGGAGCCGTTACCGGTGTCCGGTTCAGCCCGGAGATATTACCGGGTGTTCACGGAAGACAGAACATACGTGGGTGTGTATCATGAGAACTTGCGGGAGAATCGTTTGTTCGTGGATTTTACACGGCATTTTGAAAAATCCCGCTTGCATGTTCCACATGTGTATTGTGTTTCGGAGGACGGGTTTTGTTATTTGCAGGATGATCTGGGGCCGGATATGTTGCTGGATGTCGTGGAACGGGAGCGGGAGGGGGAATTTCTGAGCGAGCATACGCTGGAATTATATCGGAAAGCCTTGTCTGAGTTGCTGAAATTCCAATTGATGGGAGGAAAAGGGTTGGATTATTCGGGATGTTTGCCTCGTCCAGTCTTTGATGAACGTTGTATTCGGTGGGATTTGAACTATTTTAAATATTGTTTTTTGAAATTGGCGGGAGTGGAGGCCGACGAGGAGCGGCTGGAGAATGATTTTGATCGGTTGACGGCGAAACTGGTCATGGCTGGGGCAGATGGTTTCATGTTCCGGGACTTCCAGTCCAGAAATATCATGGTCGTTGATAACGAGGTGTATTTTATCGATTACCAGGGAGGAAGGCAAGGGGCTTTGCACTATGACGTGGCTTCCTTATTATATGATGCGATAGTGAAAATTCCTGAAAGTCAAAAGGAAGAATTATTAGATTTCTATATTCGGGAATTGACGGAGAGCGAGCCGGGATATGCGGAAAAGTTTCGGGAAATATACTATCATTTCGTGCTGGTGCGTTTGTTACAGGCTATGGGTGCGTTTGGATTACGCGGTCTGCACGAGGGAAAATCTCATTTTATTGACTCGATTGTTCCCGGTTTGCAGGGTATTAGCACGTTGTTCGAACCCGGCAAGCTGGAAGGAGAATATCCCGAGATTCAGTATGCTATCCGAGTGGCTTTTGAAAAATACTTTGTACCTTTGCACCCTGAAAGTAAAGAATAACCATTAAAATAATAGACAGATATGAACACTGTTGCAGAACAAGTAGCGTCACATTTGCTACAGATCAAAGCGATAAAATTAGAACCAAATCACCCTTTTACATGGGCATCTGGGTGGAAATCTCCCATTTATTGCGATAACCGAAAGACCTTGTCTTACCCGGAAGTACGTACGTATATCCGGGACCAATTCGTGAATTTGATTAAAACAAAATACCCACAGGTGGAATTGATCGCCGGGGTGGCTACCGGTGCTATTGCTCAAGGTGCTTTGGTTGCACAGGAACTGGGGTTGCCGTTCGTGTACGTGCGTTCCGCTGCCAAGAATCACGGGTTGGAAAATCTGATTGAAGGTGAATATAAAGAAGGTCAAAAAGTGGTCGTGGTCGAGGATTTGATCTCTACCGGAGGTTCCAGCTTGCAAGCCGTGGAAGCGTTGAGAAATGCAGGATGTGACGTGTTGGGAATGGTGGCTATTTTCACCTATGGATTCCAGAAAGCGATAGATAATTTCACGAATGCTCATTGCGTACTGGATACGTTGAGCGACTATAACGCCATGATCGACTTGGCCCAGAAGACCGGGTACGTGCAGGAGAGCGATGTGGCTAAGTTGAAGGAGTGGCGTCTGAGCCCGGAATCTTATAAATAGAAGGTATGGCAACACGAGTTGTTAGTGAAGTTCAGAAAATAAATAGTGCGATTGCAGACGTGTATGCGTTTCTTTCTGATTTCTCGAAGATTGGGAAATTGATCGAAACGGCTCGCCAGATGGGGGCCGGTAATCAAATGCCGGAACTAGCTGACAAGATCGAGGACGTTCGCACCACGGTAGATGCCTGTACTTTTATGGTAAAAGGCGTTGGTGAAATGGGAATGAAAATCGTGGAGAGGGAAGAACCGAAATTGATTAAACTGGAGGGGGACGGACGTTTGCCTTTTGAATTTCAAGTATGGATTCAGTTGTTGGATAATGGCCCTTATGATACCCGGTTGCGAATAACGGCAGAGGCGGAGTTGAACATGATGATAAAAATGTTGCTGAAGGGGAAACTGGAAAAGGGAATCAATCAACTGGCAGAAGGTCTGGCAAAAATTCCTTACGGATATATACGATAATAAAAAAGCTCTTCATCGCGAAGAGCTTTTTTGGTTATTTGGATAGATCGTCAAAATCAATGTCGTCAAATTTGTTTGTTTCAACTTCTTCTTGGACTGCCATTGTTTCTCCGTTAAGAGCTGCTTTGATGTAAGCGACAGCGTTGTCAAGCCCCTCTGCAAATTTATCAAAGTCTTCTTTGTATAAAAAGATCTTGTGCTTTTCGTAATTCTGAGAACCGTCTTTTTCGAGTTTCTTTTTGCTTTCAGTAATCGTTAGATAGTAATCGTTATTACGAGTAGCTTTTACATCAAAAAAATAAGTCCTTTTCCCTGCTCTCACCGGTTTTGAATAGATCTCATCCCGATCATTCATTTCCATACCGTCATTCTTTTCGTAACCTTCCATGTTTAAATTAAAATTATTAATTAGACTTTGCGTTTCAAAAGTAGGAAAAATAATATAACAACATCCATTTTTGTAATATTTTTTTCTCCTTGTCTATCAATATCTTACTTTACTGAAAACGTTTTAAAAAGCGTGTATTTGTTTGAAATGGGTATAATAAATTGATAATCATTGTGTTGATCTGGATAAGGTAAACGAGAGACGGTTGTTTTCTCTAAGTACAATAAAAATGAATTTTACCGGTTCATGGGTAGGTGGTTATATAGTGTGATGATGAATATTGTTTCCGGGGCATTTGATACATAGTTGTACAAAACGAATAAAACCGTATCTTTGTATGTTTTAAATTCGTAAATTTCAGACAATGGAGACAGTAGTAAGTGGAATTAGGCCTACGGGTAATTTGCACCTGGGAAATTATTTTGGTGCGGTGAAGAATTTTCTAAAAATGCAGGACGAGTATAAATGTTTCTTTTTTATTGCTGATTGGCACTCGTTGACGACGCATCCGCACCCGGGTAACGTGGTGGAGAACGTGCGGAAGATTCTGGCGGAGTACCTCGCTTGTGGTTTGAATCCAGAGAAGGCGACAATTTACGTGCAAAGTGATATAAAGGAGATTGCCGAGTTGTATTTGTATTTAAACATGAATGCTTATCTTGGCGAGTTGGAGCGCACGACTACTTTTAAGGAAAAGGCTCGTAAACAGCCGGATAACGTGAATGCAGGTTTGTTGACCTATCCTACGTTGATGGCTGCGGATATTATTATACACAGGGCTCATAAAGTGCCTGTCGGAAAAGATCAGGAGCAAAACATGGAGATGGCCCGAAAATTTGCTCGGAGATTTAATTCCATATACGGGAGTGAATTGTTCCCGGAACCGGCATCTTTCTCCTACACGGGAGAAGGAATCAAGATTCCGGGATTAGATGGTTCCGGGAAGATGGGAAAATCCGAGGGAAATGCTATTTATCTGGTTGATGATGCTGCAACAATACGTAAAAAGGTGATGAAAGCCGTAACCGATAGTGGGCCAACCGAGCCGAACAGCGTGAAACCGGAGGTGATCCAGAATTTATTTACCTTGATGGATGTCGTTTCTTCGAAAGACACGTATGATTATTTCAATGAGAAGTATAATAATTGTGAAATTCGTTACGGGGATTTGAAAAAACAGTTGGCGGAAGATATTATTAATTTCTGCTCTCCGATTCGGGAACAAATCATAGAATACGCTGCTAATCCGGATAATCTGGATAAGGTTGCTGCGGCCGGGGCCGAGAAAGCAAGGGCTAGTGCGGTAGCCACGATGAAAGAAGTGCGTAAACTTATCGGTTTCCGCTAGTAGTATAAATATAGAATTGAAAATTGAGATGCCTTGTCATTTTCAATTTTCAATTTTCAATTTTCAATTGTTATGTACGAATATATAAGAGGTGAATTAGTGGAGGCAACTCCGGCAAATGCGGTTGTTGATTGTGGCGGGGTCGGGTATTATATTCATATTTCGGTTAATACTTATTCAAAGATCGCTTCCCAGAATCAGGTTATGCTTTATATTCACCAGATCGTGCGGGAAGATGCTCATTTGTTGTATGGTTTTTTTTCTAAGGAGGAGAGAAGTTTGTTTCGGGCATTGATTTCTGTTTCCGGGATTGGCGCTAATACTGCGAATGTCATGTTGAGTTCAATGTCGGTGGAGGAGATAACTGGGGCGATACTTACAGAGAATGTAAATGCTATAAAGAGCGTGAAGGGAATTGGCGTGAAGACAGCTCAGCGTGTTATTATAGAATTGAAGGATAAGGTAGGTAAAGAGGGTGTTCCTGTAGAGGGGCTGAGTCTTTCTACGAGTGCGGTTCGGGAAGAGGCGCAAGCTGCTTTGGTAATGTTGGGCTTTGCTCGAGCCCAGGTAGCGAAAACTTTGGACAAGATTTTGGCTTCGGAAAAGGTCGAAACAGTTGAGAATCTTATCAAGTTGGCTTTAAAACATTTGTAATTTTACTATCTCCTGTCGATGTTTTCCTCGGCGCTTGTTTGCCGTTGGGCTATACCATGAACATAGCATCTTCATAGCATATACATGGCATGAACACTGGCGTGTGTGGTTGTCGAGTTCTTGGGGTGCAGTTGTCGTGTTCTCGTGGTAGCCCATTCCCCTTTTAACCCCGTGCAAGGGGTGATGACAGGGTGTGAACGGGTAGAAGACAGGAGTTAAAGGCGTATCAAATTCGAATCAAAGACGTTTCAAAGACGTTCACGGGTGTCCATGAAAGGTTCTTGCCGGGCGAGAGCGTGGTCCCTTTTCCCGGTCTTGCCGCCTTCCCCTCCCTTTTCCCGGTGGTCTTTCCCGTTTTCCCGGTAAAAATTTTTCTCCCTA
>OGEN01000154.1_pt1 | contig 101837 bp, 96 predicted proteins | sample 1570671 | NCBI WGS metagenome assembly OGEN01 (sample SAMEA2582128, study PRJEB24529) | metagenome | biome: Human gut stool | place: China | collected 2011 | reverse complement strand
TGCTACTGACATAAGTTTACTTGTTGAACAAGTCAACTTTTTTAGGATAAGACAGGGTATTATTGTTGTTATTTATGTTTTTTTTGCTTTTTCGGTATGGAATAAAAACCTTTTTTTGCACAGCGGTGAGTTTGTTTGAAATAATACCTATTGTCTTATGCCAGATGAGTTGATACTTTTCGAAAAAATGCAACGAGGAGATACTTCCGCTTTGGAGTACTTTTTTCGAGAGTACACGGATGTACTGTATTATCGTGCATTGGGCTTTGTAAAGGACAATTTGGCTGCAGAAGATATCGTGCAGGAGGTATTCATTCGTTTCTGGCAATTACGGAAAAATCTGAAAATAACGGATTCTGTTCCCGGTTATTTGTGCAAGGCAGTGGACCATCGTTGCCACAATTATCTAGAGCATTTGAAAGTGAAACATCGTTACGAGGAAAGTCAGAAATGGGAAGAGGTGATGGAGGAGGTTTCGGAGGATGAAGAGGAGTTGAATATCATGCGGGAACGATTGAAAATGTTTGTTGATTCGTTGCCGGAGAAATGCCGGGAGATATTCATTTTGGCTTGTATTGAAGGTTTAAAGTATAAACAAGTGGCTGAAAAATTAGATGTTTCTGTTAATACAGTTAAAACACAATTAAAAAGTGCTTATAGTAAATTGCGGGCCGAGTTTAATGAAAATGATTTGGAAATCATTGTATTACTAATTTTTTTAGGATATATGTAAAAAAACTCTTCTTTTTTCACCCTTTTTTCCCTGTTACCTGTCATTAGTGTGTTTGAAGGATAATAAAAATGTAAAGACAGGTTTTGCAAATGGAGAAAGAAGAACTACATAAGAAGCTGGATAATTTCTTGGTGGGTAATAACAAAGAGAGTGTGGATGGGGAATTATTTTCGCTATTGGTCCGCATGGATGAGTGCCGGAAAAAAGCTTGTCCTCCCAACAAAGAACGTATGTGGAAACATGTTCGCAACGCATTGAAGCTTTCCCGGAGGAGAGAATTAATGCGAAAATGGGCGGTAGCAGCTGCTATTGTGATGCCTCTTACTGTCGGTCTCTGTTTTTATGATTATCGTTCTGACGAGGTAGTTCCAGTGCCGGAGAATATGGGGAAACGTCATCAAGTGTCGCTTACTTTGAATGACGGAAGGGTACTTCAAGTACAACAATGGAATAACGATTCGGTAATTCAGGAAAGCGGAACCGGGATTTTGGTCAGTGTCGGGCAACAAATGATTTATCATGCTGAGAAAGTACAGTTAAAAGAAGAGATCTTTAATACGTTGAGTGTTCCTCGCTCCACGGAATATCAGGTGCAATTGTCAGATGGTACACGAGTGTGGTTGAATTCGGAATCGGAATTACGTTATCCGGTTGATTTTGTCAGTACAGAACGAAAAGTTTTTCTTAGAGGAGAGGCTTATTTTCAGGTGGCGAAAGACACGACTAAACCTTTCCGAGTTGTGGTAAACGACATGATGGTGGAGGCTTTGGGCACGGGCTTCAATATCAACGCCTATCAGGATGACAATTGTTTGCGTACTACTTTGGTAGAGGGAAAAGTTCGGGTTTCATATTCGGATACTCGTCAGGAATGTATTCTTGTGCCGGGCGAGCAGGCTGTTTTGAAGGAAGGGGTACTTACATCTGGACAAGTAAATGTGGATGATATTATCGCTTGGAAAAAGGGACGTTTCGTGTTTAGTGATATGCCGTTGGAAACCATTGCTAATCAATTAGAGCGTTGGTATGATGTGGAGATTCGTTTTGATGACACGGTGGCGAAATATTATCGTTTTACCGGAGTTATGAAACGTTATAATGAATTAGAACAGGTGTTAGGCTTAATAGAAGAGACGACCAATGTCAGATTCAAAGTGGAAGGGCGGCAGGTGAGAGTATTTCGGAATTTATAATAAAAAAACGGTAACCGTTGATGCGATTACCGTAGGTGTGTTTTAATCGGCCGGACACAAATTGCAGTAGGCGTCCGGTAATTGTTAAACCCATAACTACAAATGTATGAATTTTTTATTGAAAACATGGAGGTTTATGAAATTAACCGTTTTTTTAATCCTCTTTGGAATTTTGAGATTAAATGCGGGCACTTATGTTCAGGCAGACAGCATTAGTCTCGATCTAAGTAATGTGACCTGTAAAGAGGCGCTTGATGCGATAAAAAAACAGACTAATCTGGATTTTTTTTACAACAATCAGGAAATTAATGCCATGGGTAAAGTTTCTGTGCGTTGTCGGAATGTTTCATTGGAAGCGGCTTTGCGACAAGTTCTGGGAAAGAATTTCACGTTCCGAATCGTTGATAATACCGTTATTATCCGTCCCGAGAAAATGAAACCAGATCCCGTGAAACAACAGGTCGTCAAAGGTGTTGTTGTGGATGCTCAAGGATTGCCTCTGCCGGGTGTGACTGTTTTATTGAAAGGTACAACTTTGGGAACGTCAACAGATATGGATGGAAACTTTACTCTTTCTTTCCCCCATACAGCAGGTTCAGTTTTACAGTTTTCATTTATCGGTATGAAAACGGCTGAAGTTACATTTTCCGGGCAGGCGAATCTGAAAATCGTGTTGGAAGAGGAAACAACCCAGATGGATGAGGTGGTTGTGACCGGAATCTTCGAGCGTAAATCTGAAAGTTTTACCGGTTCTGCGACGACATATAAGAAGGAGGATTTGAAAATGATGGGATCGCAAAATATATTACAGAGTCTGAGAACTTTGGATCCTTCTTTTCATATTACCCCGAATAATGAGTTCGGTTCTGATCCGAATAAATTACCTGACATTGATATTCGTGGTAAAACGAGTATTGTTAATTTGAAAGAGGATTATGCTGTTGATCCCAACCAGCCTTTGTTTATTTTAGATGGTTTTGAGGTAGATTTGCAGACGATTGTTGATTTGAACATGGAACGAGTAGCTTCTGTTACCATTTTAAAAGATGCCGCATCTACGGCAATCTATGGTTCTCGTGCTGCTAATGGTGTGGTGGTAGTTGAAACTAAGCGTCCTGCTCCGGGGACATTGCGATTATCTTATAATGGAGACTTCACGGTGCAGATGCCAGATCTCAGTGATTACAATATGATGAATGCCGCTGAAAAATTGGAATTTGAGTGGTTGACCGGATATTACACGAAAACTTCGAATGCAGAATATTTGGTTGATCGGATGAATCTTTATAACCAACGGTTGAGAAATGTGCAGAGTGGAGTGGATACTTATTGGTTAAGTGAACCGGTTAGAACGGGGTTTTCTCATAAACACAATATGTATGTTGAAGGGGGTGATGATGCTATGCTGTATGGGGTCGGTCTAAGCTATAACGGTACTCAAGGGGTGATGAAGCAATCTGGACGGGATGTTTTGAGTTTCAATATTGATTTGCGCTATAGGAAGGGTAAATTCAGTTTTGACAACAAATTTACTTTGGATTATACAGAAAGTCAGAATGCTCCTCAAAGTTTTTCCGTGTATGTGCAGACAAATCCTTATTACCCGAAAGATTATGAAGGTTCTGTTCCAAAGTATTTGGAAGAATCTTCTATAGATGGTGGTTTTTGGGTGAATAAAGTAGAAAATCCTTTGTATAATGCTAGTTTAAATTATTTGGATGGTTCAAAAGAAATTTCTTTTCGGAATAATTTCCAAATGGAATGGCGTCCGATGGATGGTATTATGGCACGTGGACGAATCAGTTTAACAAAAGCTAATAACAAGGGAGAAAAGTTTAAATCTCCATTCCATACTGATTTTGACGAGACGGAAAAGACAGAACGGGGTTCCTATTCGAAATCAACGACAGATCGTTGGGGGTATGACGGGGATGTAACCGTGACGTATGGAAAGTTATTGGCTGATATGCATCAGGTAAATGCCGTGCTAGGTTGGAATTTCTCGTCTACACGCTTGATTAATGATGCGTTTACGGCTATCGGTTTTCCGGATGATAATGTCCCGAATCCCGCTTTTGCCAACGAGTATGCCACGGAAAGTAAACCATCATACAGTGAATCCACGACACGTAGTACGAGTTTTTATATGAATCTTAATTATGCTTATAATAATCGATATTTGTTGGATGTAAATTTCCGTAAAGATGGATCTTCCGTATTCGGAACGAACAAACGATTTACAGATAGCTGGTCAGTGGGAGTTGCTTGGAATATTCATAATGAGGCTTTCATAGGAGATTGGGTGGATTGGTTTAAATTGCGTTTTTCAGTCGGTAATCCGGGAAATCAGAATTTCTCTGCTTATAAAGCTTACACAACTTATGTGTATAATACGAACTTGCAAAATGCTTTCGGAATGGGAGCCAATGTTTCGGGAATCCCGACCTGAAATGGCAGAAGACGATGGATTATAACTTGGGATTGGATTTGACCGTGTTGAATAATCGTTTGAAATTCAATACTGATGTTTATTGGAAAGATACCGATCCTATGCTGGTAACCACTTCTATTGCTTCTTCAACAGGACGTGATTCTTATATTACGAATTTGGGAGCGCAGCGAACGAAAGGGGTTAGTTTCAATGTTGTGGGGACTATTTTGGAAAACACCGAGGATCGCCTTAATTGGTCATTGTCTTTGAATGGACGGCATCAAAAGCAGAATTACCGTAACATCGGGTCAAGCCTGGAGTTACTGAATGACGAGTTGAAGTCTACTTCTTTGACGAGATATCGGGACGGTGGAAGTCCGACAGATATATGGGCAGTTCGTTCTGCTGGTATAGACCCGATGACGGGTAAGGAGATTTACATTAAAAAGGATGGAAGTTATACTTTCGATTATGATATTAACGACGAGATGGTGGTAGGCAATACCGAACCTTTATTGGAGGGGGTGTTTGGGACGAATCTTTATTATAAAGGATTTTCTTTCAGTGCTTATTTCCGTTATCGGATAGATGCAGACTATTTCAATACAGAATTATATAATCGCATTGAAAATTTGAAAACGACGGAAATGACTAGTTATAATCAAGATAAGCGTGCATTGTACGATCGTTGGCAGCAACCTGGAGATCAAGCCCAATATAAAAAGATTACAGAGACTGTCAGCGATAATGAAACGGCTCCCATGACTTCTCGGTATGTTCAGAAAGAAAATACACTTAGTGGTGAATCGATATCATTGGCTTATGAATTTGGGGAACAGAAATGGTTGAAAAAAGTGTTTTTAAAGAATATGACTATTCGTGCCAATATGAATGACATTTTTCGTTGTTCGACCATTAAGGCGGAAAGAGGTACTTCTTATCCGTTCGCTAGAACTGTTTCTTTTTCAGTGAATATGACATTTTAAGAATAAGTAAAAAATGAAACTATGAGAAAAGTGATTATTATATTGACAGCTCTGGCGGGAAGCTTATTCTTCAATAGCTGTAATAGTTGGCTGGATGTAAAGCCTTATGATTCTATGGCAGAAGAACAGCTTTATTCTACGGAGAATGGGATTCAGCGGGCTTTGAACGGTTTGTACCTGAGTCTTGCATCGAATGACTTGTATGCAGAGAATTTAGGAGGGGGTGCTATTGATGTATTGGGACAGCGGTATAAATTGTCCAGCGAACATTCTTATTATGATTTAAGCGAATATAAATACACGAATGACGGTCCGAAAGAGACTTTTGAGGCAATTTGGAAGGCTGCTTACAAGTTGATCGCAGATTGTAATGAATTTTTGGAACAAGTTCCTAGGCATCAGGATTTATTGTCCCAGGGAAATTATAAAATGATGATGGGGGAGGCTCTGGCTATCCGAACATTATTGCATTTTGATATGTTTCGGATTTTCGGACCCGTGTACACGGAAGCGAATAAGCAAGAAGCTTCTATCCCTTATTATAGTATGGTGACAGATGTTACACAACCTATCCTGTCAACGGAAGAACTAGTTGAACATTTATTTACGGATATTGATTCGGCAATCGTGTTGTTGTCAAAAGATGTGATTTTAGCGGACGGGGTTGTTAAAGGTGAAGGATTTTGGGATTATCGTAATTTACGTTTGAATTACTATGCCGTATGGGCATTGAAGGCACGTATGTGTTGGTATTTGGGGGATGCGTATGCTGATGAGGCTTACCGGATTGCAACTGCTTTGTTGGAGGGGAAAGATCCTAAAACAAATGAGGTAAATAATTTTAATACGGTTTTTGAACCGGTTTCTCAAAATGTGGCGGTGACCGATCGAGTTTTCTTTAGTGAAGAGTTGTTTGCCTTGCATAATATGAAGCGTACTACGGTTTATAAAGAGTTGTTTAGTTCTGATTTGGAGGATAATAATATATTGTTGTCTACAGAGGATTATATGAATAAGCTTTTTGATGAACCCAACGATTATCGTTGGCATTCTTGGGAGGTCGCTACCGGGCGTCAAACTTCCGGATTGATGGTATTTGTCAAATATGTAGAACAGACGGAAAATAGAAATGATCCTTACTTGTATGAAATCCAATCCATGTTGCGGTTGAGCGAACTCTATTTGATTGCCGCGGCAATGGCTCCCGATGATGCAACAGTTACTGTTTGGCTTGAAAAATTGCGAATGATGAGAGGTTACCAGTCTGGAATGGTAGGTTCGGATGTTCAGAAAGTATTGCAGCAGGAATGGGAAAAAGAATTTTATGGTGAAGGACAGTATTATTATTTTTTGAAATGCAATGGTAAGACTTCTGTTTCTGGACCGAATGGATCCAAGAAACCGAATTATGTTATTCCATTGCCTGAGAGTGAAACAAATAATAGACGCGATTAAGAAGAATGGATTATGAAAGGAATATTGATATTTTTAGGAGTTGTTTTACTTTGCTGGAGTTGCGAAGAGGACAAATTGGATTTGTACAAGGGTGAGGGGAGTGTTTATTTTTGTTACCCGAAGGTTACTTCTGAAGTGTCCAACGTGTATATGGATACAACAATCTTTTCTTTTGCGATGTATAATGTGCAAGATACGGTTGTTAGGCTATCAGTCAAGGCTTTGGGTGATATGGTTAATCATGAACGGAGATTTAAAGTACAAGTAGAGAGTACAACGGCTATTGCGGGGATGAATTATGATGAGTTGCAATCCGAATACATATTACCTAAAGATAGTGTGTACGGGGAGGTTCCAATTCATATTTATCGGGAGGGATTGTCAGATACCACAGTTTCCATTGAATTGCGTTTAGTGGCCAATGAATATTTTCAACAGGACCTTCCCCGGAAGATTGTAGATAAAGATACAATCGATATCACTCGTCACGTGCTGATGTTTACAAGTAAATTGACGCAACCGTCCATGTGGATGCCTTCTTTTTTGGGGTATTTTTCCGAGGTGAAGTTTAATTTCTTTAATCAAGAGATGGGATTTGAGCCTGGTGATTGGTTTAGTTCCGACAATGAAATAAAAAGTAGTATCGGTAATAAGATGCTGATTGCAAATGTTTATTTCGCTAATTACTTAAATGCAATTATAGAAGCAGGAGATCCGACTAAAATGCCTCAAGATCCAGGTAATCCGAATGAAGCGGACAAAGGATACATGACTTTCCCGAATGTAATGATACCGGAAGATTGGCCAGCTGCCTCAGAATTGAGTACAAACCATTAAAAGAAGAACTATATGATAAAATATATTTGTATCGGCTTGATAAACCTGCTGTTGGCAGGAGTATTGAATTCTTGTTATGAAGATAAGGGGCATTATAAATATGACTGGGTTCAAGAAATTGATTTGACAGGTGTGTTGAAAGACACCACGGTTGGACGAGGTAACGTGTTACATATCGAAGTTGACTTGAAAAAGCAGGTATTGGGAGCTGAAGATGAAACGGAATCTGCTAATCCGGATGATTATACTTTCGAATGGAAAGCGCTTACGGGAGATGAAAATGTGATATTGGGGACCGGTAAAGATTTGAATGATACAATTTGGTTGGCAAGTGGAAGTAGTTATCAAGTAAATTACACGGTAACTGAGAAAAAGACGGGGGTATCTTGGATTTCTGATTTTAAATTGAATGTAGTTGAGGGGGTAAAGGGTGGATTTATTTTTATGACAGAAGATACGGATCGTAAAGTCGATATTGAAATTTATGCAGATGATACGGAAGGAAATAAGATTCATAGAACCGGTTTGTTGAGTAGTTCGGGATTCCCTTATCTTTCCGGAGGTGCGAATTCAATCGCATATACAAATGTTAGGGCTTGGGGAGGACGAAGGTTATGGGTGGCAACCGGTGAGGCTAGTGGCTGGTTGGATATGCCTGATTTTTCGTGGAAAGACAAAAATATGTTGAGAATGATTATGTTGACTCCCCAGCCGGTTAGTTATACGATGAAATCGATGTATTGTTTGAGTGATCAATTTATGTATTTTTTCACAGCGGAGGGGAATGTACATCTTCTGACTTCCCGGGGAATTCTTTCTGCGGACATTACTTATGTAAATAATAAAAAATTCCAAGCGGCTTCTTATTACGGTGGGGATAACAGCCATGCGGCTATTTTGTTTGATCAAGACAGAAAACGTTTTGTGTCCTATGCAATGAAGTCTGGGGGAACAGTGACGGAATCTTGTTATGATATAAATGATAATTCGGCTGTTCCCAATTCGGATTTATTGTATATGCAACAACTGTATAATATGGGGACGGTGGCAATTGTAAAAGACGAGGATGACAAGTATCAACGTTGTCAGTTCCGTATGTTACAGAATACGGCTAGTGGTTTATATGAGGGACATCTAGATCAAAAGGAGGAGTTGAAGGGGAATGCGGCAATGATTGAAGATGCTGAATATACTGTTATTGATAAGCTGAACGGTTTCTTGTATTTCTCCATTGGTAATAAATTATATACATATCGGAAAGGAATTGATGAATGTGTTGAAGTGAATTTACAGGGAGTGAATTTTGACCCAATTGTTTCTTTGAATGTGATTGCGCATAACGATTATAAAGCAAATATTTTTGTTGCTACATATAGCGAAACGAATAAGGGTAAAGTTTACAGACTTACTCCGGAGAGTACTGATAGTCGTAATTTGACCGTGGAGGAAGTGATCGATACGGAAGGGGCTGTGAAATGTATAACTTATTGGTAATTTTGAGTTCGAGGTATGAAAATGAAATTTGTATTATTGATAATATGCCTGTTTTTTGTTCGTGTATTACCTGCCCAGAAACCGGTGACGATTGAATGTCGTATAGGAGAAGGGATAGGAAAAATTATGCAGTTGTCCGGGGTGAATAATGGGCAGCAAAAAATATTGGCAAGTGCTTCTTATGCTCAGAATGGTTATTATGGTTTTCGTTTTATTCCGGAATATGAAGGTTTTTATGTTTTGGGTGATGGTAAGAGTTATGAATATCCGCTTTATTTGAAAGCTGGAGATGCCGTATCTCTTTTTATGGATAAAGATACAATTTACCTAACAGGTAAGAATAATACTGCTGAGAATAAAGTGTTGTACGACTGGGTGAAGCTTTCTAAACGAGTTTGTGAGAAATCAATATTTTTTACTCGTTCTCGTAGTACTTATGAAGATTTTTTCCCGGAATTTGAAGTTTTACTTTCGAAAATAAAACCATTCTGCAAGAATATTGAAACGAAGAATTCTCGTTTTAATGAGTTAATGAAACATTTTATTAGCTATGAATTGGATCGTTTTGCGTTGAATTTTATTTATACTCCACGTTCTAAACATCCTTCTAAAGAGCAACGTATTGCCTATTATAATTCTATTGTTGATAATAATAAGTTTCAAGATGAGGTGATTTTGGAAATGCCTGATGGGATAAAACTTTTGAAATTATATATGATGTTTTATTGCCTAGAAAATAAAAAGAATGCCAGTGATTTACAAGAGTCTTTGGCTGTCATTCCAAATAAAAAGTTGCAGGGGACGTTGGTTGTTGAACAGGCAAAAGGGTTCGGACGTTCTTATTTCGAGTATATGGAATTTATGGAGAAGGCTAAAAAATATGTGGATGCTGATCAGTTGAAAATATTGGAGGATAAGGCTTCCGAACTCTACGAGGCAAAGAAAGGAGAGAGAGCGATAGATTTCACCTGTCCGGATGCCAATGGTAAAATGCATTCTTTGTCAGATTATAAAGGGAAAGTGGTAGTGGTGGATGTGTGGGCAACGTGGTGTGGACCTTGTCGGGCAGAATTACCGCATTTGAAGAAATTGGAGAAAGCGATGGAAGGTAAGGATGTCGTTTTTATCGGGGTATCTGTTGATGAGAAAAAGAATTACGAGAAGTGGAAAAAATTCTTGGTAGAAGAACAATTACCCGGAGTACAATTATTTGCTGATGGATGGAGTAAAATAACGAAAGATTATAAGATAACGGGGATTCCTCGCTTTATGGTTTTTGCTAAAGATGGTAGTATCGTGGAATCTCACGCTCCTCGTCCTTCTGATCCTTCTTTACAGGATATGATTGAGAGTGAACTTCGTAAATAATAGAAAAATGAGACTTTATAGGTCTCATTTTTTATTATTATTTTCCCTTGTTAGATCCCGTGAGTGAAAACTCCGGGAAATTTTCTTTTATAAAACTTTTTGGGAGCTTCTTGATGACTTCTCGGTACGAGTGTTCAACGAGTTCTTCTATGAACTTATCGGGCAGGGAGCCGTGCATATTTATCCCGTTCCAATGTTTTTTGTTGAAATGGTAGGCCGGGGTGATTTCAGTGTATTTTTCCCGTAATTCGATGGCTAAATCCGGGTCGCATTTTAAAGCAATCCATTCGAACGGCATAATGTCCGTGCAACAAAACATTTTATTGAAAACCTTGAAGACTAACGTGGTTTCGTCAAAAGGAAATTCTTCGGTCGTGTGAGGAAAAGAGAGACATAACTCTCGAAGTTCTACAATGTCCATAAAATTCATGTTATTACCACAAAGATAGGTATTTTTGTTTATTTCATTGGGAGGACTTCATCTTTTTGATATCTTCTGCAATAAGATTTTTGCCTTTTACCTTTTGCTTTGTAGCATCCCAAAGTTTAGACAGTATAGATATACCAGTTGAAAATCGTTTTTGTTTTCCATTTACTGCAATTTTACAATAAATAGGTGCTTCTCCCTTCGTGTTAGTTTTGAAGGTGTAAATGAAATAATAAATACTAACTTTTACTATCATTTGATGTCGCTTTATTAGCACTTAATCAGGTTGTTATGAGGGGTGTTGGTATACTTTTGAAAGAGTACCAAAAATGACGGAAATAGTGCACCAAATATAGCCTGTTTTTGAAGATATAGAATTGATTGAAAAAAGAAAAACCACTGAAAATCAGTGGTTATCTCTTGAAGGGGTGGAGTAGCAGGGAATCGAACCCTGGTCCAAACACGGAATCCATATGCTTTCTACATGCTTAGCTTTTTGTTGGTTTTCGAATATAGCCCGGAAAAAAGCACCCAAACTATACCTTAGCTTCTGTTATTTCACCAACGTCACGAAACAAAACGTTGACTAACCTCGTATTGCCTGCACCCCGAATGCTGGTTGGCACAAGGTGGGACCGCCAGCGGGATGTCTCGTCTCCACTACCTTGAGCGGAGATTAAGCCTCAATCTACTATGATTCGATTAGGCAGCAAGAGCGTAATTTCTTTCGCCAATTAAAATTTTGCGTCCGGGATTAACGGGCCGGCTTCACTACGCCCGACATGCTTACATACCTATTCATCATGCTGTCAAATCCACGTCTACCCCATAGATATGTAGGTACAAAGATACAAATATAATTGAAAATGTATAATTGAAAATTGAAAATTATTCCATCAGATGCTCGATGAGAATCTTGATGCCGATGCCGATGAGAATGATGCCTCCGAATAATTCAACGTTGATACCTTTGATTTTACCGAAGCGATAACCGCAGATAACTCCAATCAAAGAGAGGGAGAAAGTTACGAATCCAATGATAAAGGCGGGAAAATAAATACTTGTTTTAAGGAATGCCATGCTGACACCCACGGCTAGAGCGTCGATGCTGGTGGCTACTCCCAAGGTGAGCAAGGTCTTGGTGGAAAAAGACGAGATGGTGGTTTCTTCTTCCCTGAAAGATTCGTAGATCATTTTGCCACCTAGAAAACCGAGAAGGATAAAAGCAATCCAATGATCGAAGGTGGTAATGTATGAACTGAAACTGACTCCCATGAGCCAACCGAATAATGTCATCCCTCCTTGAAAAATCCCCATGGTAAAGGCTAGGCGTAAAGATTGTCGCATGCAGAAAGGACGCATAACGATTCCGCCGCTAATACTTACGGCAAGACTATCCATGGCTAAGCCAACGGCGATTAATAATATGGAGATGATTCCCATTCGTGAAATTTTTGGCAAAAGTATAAAATTGATAGAGGAAATGAATGTAAAAAATGTAACTTTGTAAAGATAGAGTGATTATTTATAATAAATATAGATATGAATTTACAGACGAAGATTACTGTTGCGGCTCCGGATTTCTTGATAGATTATAATTCTAGATTGATGATGTTGGGTTCGTGTTTTGCCGAAAACATGGGGAGTAAGTTTTCATATTATAAATTTGACGTGGATGTGAATCCCTGTGGGATAATTTATAATCCGTTATCCGTGGCGAACGTGTTACGGCTGATCGTGGAAGGGAAACAATTCGAGAAAAGCGATTTGAGACAAGTCGGTGGCAAATGGGTGAGTTTGTATCATCACGGGGCTTTTTCTTCGACAGACCCGGATGAATGTCTGCGCCGGATAAACGATCGTTTGACGAAAGCTACAGGGGAACTTCGTACGTTGGATTTATTGGTAATCACATGGGGAACGGCTTGGGTGTATAGGTATACACGAGAGAATATAGTCGTGTCGAACTGTCATAAGATTCCTTCACAGGAGTTTGAACGTAGTCGGTTGAGCGTGGAGGATATTGTGAAGGAGTACTTGGTGCTGATCGGGCGTTTACGGGAGATCAATCCGGGACTTCGGATTTTATTCACGGTAAGTCCCATTCGGCATTGGAAAGATGGGGCTCACGGAAATCAGTTGAGCAAAGCAACTTTATTGTTGGCTATTGATCGGTTACGGGAAGAATTGCAACACGTGTATTATTTTCCGGCCTATGAAATTGTGTTGGATGAATTGCGTGATTACCGTTTTTATGCGGATGATATGTTACATATGTCCGGTTTCACGGTGGATTATATTTGGGAACGTTTCCTTTATAGTTTTATTAGTCCCGAAGTGTTGGGTTTGATGAATCAGATCGGGAGAGTCAATAAGGGGGTGGCACATCGACCTTTTGATCCCCAGTCAGAAGAATATCACCGTTTGGTGAAAAAAATGTTGGCAGAAATAGCCATGATTTCCCGTTCATATCCTATGATTGATTTCTCGGAGGAAAAGAGAAAGTTGAATGAGGTTATTGTAGGGTAGACTCCTTCATGGGCTTTCCTTCCTCCGTACCAACTCTTGTATCTGTTCGTTATCTGTTCGTTATCCTGTCGTTAAATCGTCCATTTATAGGAACGGAGGCATAACGAGGAGATAACGACAAAATAGCGTGTAGATGTAAGAACAAGACAAAAGGAGGTATGGAAATGTGATATTCCTGTAAATTACGATAGAGGAACTGCCGGGGGAGCGTTTACCGTGTCTTGCTCCACGACGGGATTCAATTCGTGTAGATAAATAGTCGTTTTTACCGGGTAAGCACCTGAATACTTTTTGCGGATTCGTTTTAGAGCAGGGATTGCCTCTATGCGGGTACGGAAGTTTCCTACCCGGATTTTGAAATCGGGATCAGTGTACTGCAGGTATGCCGGAATGTCTGGGAACTCTTCTTCGAATCGTTTGGTATAATTTTTCAGCGTGTCGATGTTTGTGCCGTATGAACTACGGGATAGGATTTGGATGCGGTACCCTTGAAAGAGCTGTTCTTTCCGGTTCACGGAAATATTCAGTTTTAATAGTTGTTCGATTTTCGGATCGGCATGAATGATCACTTTACCACCGGTGATGGAGTCTGCTTCCGAGAGTCGTTTCACGAAATCAATCTCTTTTTTGACCGGGGGAATAGAATCTGTTTGCGCCCAAGCGAGGGACGTGATGAAAAGTGATAATATGACGAGTGTTAATTTCATGGGTAAATGTCTATCGTGAGTTCAACTAATTCGACTTCAATCGACAAAGATAGTATAATTTGTCTTTTTGTGGTAGAAAAATAGATAAATAACACTATTTTTGTAGTCGCAAAAAATTTAGCGTTCTACATGAAAAAGGAAGAATAAGATGAATCAAGTAACAGATCAACAAATCATTGAGATATTGAGAAAAGAGGCCGTTCCGGCTTTGGGGTGTACCGAACCGGTAGCCTGTGCTTTGGCGTGTGCAAAGTGTAAAGAAGTATTAGGAAGTGTGCCCGAGTGTTTGGATGTGCTGGTTAGTGGAAATATTTATAAGAACGGCATGGGGGTTGGTATTCCGGGTACGGGAATGGTTGGATTGCCTATTGCTGCAGCTTTAGGAGCTGTTTGTGGAAAATCCGAATACGGGTTGGAAGTGCTGAAGGAGGTGAACCTGGGGGATAACCTGCAGCGTGCAAAAGATATGTTAGGGCAGGTGACGGTTTCTTTGAAAGAGGATGCGCCGGATAAATTGTATGCAGAGGCTTTGGCCACGAAAGGAAATGATACGGTAAAAGTGATTATCGTTCATACGCACACCAATATCGTTTTGGTAGAGAAAAACGGGGAAGAGATTTTCAAAAGAGAATTCCGTTTGGATACTTCAAAACCAGAGGATAAGGGTCCGGAGTTAAGTGTGAAACGAATTTGGGATTTCGTGCATGAGGTGGACGTGAAAGATATCGAGTTCGTGTTGCAGGGAGCTGAGATGAATAAAGCTATTTCAGCCGAGGGGTTGAACTCGGAATATGGCTTGCAGATTGGTAAGACGTTAAAAGAGAATATAGATAAAGGCTTGTTGGAAGATGACTTGCTGAATCGCACGTTAATTCGTGCTACGGCTGCATCGGATGCTCGTATGGACGGATGCCCGAAACCGGTGATGACGAATTCCGGTAGTGGTAATCAAGGTATCACGGTGTATTTGCCGGTTGTGGTGGCTGCCGAGAAATTCGGGGCTTCCCGCGAGCAATTAGCCCGTGCCTTGGCATTGAGTAACTTGATCGCCGTGCATATTCACCATTATATGGGACACCTTTCAGCTCTTTGCGGAATTCTGATTGCCGGAACAGGGGCTGCATCTGCAATTACCTATTTGATGGGAGGAACTTACGATAATATGGTGAACACGATCAAGACGATGTGTTCTAACTTGACGGGTATGATGTGTGACGGGGCAAAACAGGGATGTGCCTTGAAGGTGTATTCCGGTGTATCGGCTGCCGTGCAAGCTGCCTTGTTGTCCATGAGAGGAATCAAAACGAATAATGACGGGATCGTGGAGGAAGATATTGAGCGTACTATTCGTAACGTGGGATTGATCGGAACGAAAGGTATGGAGGAGACGGACAAGACGATCTTGAATATCATGTGCAATAAAAAATAATAGAAGGAATTGAATCCGTACGTGAATATACACACGCATCATGTTGGCGAAGGAATTAACATTCTGGATGTTGGTGAAGGAAAGGCGTGGGTGGAAAAAGAAAAAAGACGGGAATTGGTCGAGGGGCAGAACGTGTTTTATTCCGTGGGTGTTCATCCCATGAAGTTAAACGAGCTGGGAGAGAGTGTTTTCGTGGGGATAGAAGATACGGTACGGATAAAAAAAGTAATAGCGATAGGAGAGTGCGGTTTGGACCGTCGCTCTCCTATTTGCATGAAAACGCAGGAAGAGATACTGGAAGTTCAAGTCCGTTTGGCGGAAGAGCTGTGTAAGCCATTGATTATCCATTGCGTGAAGGCGTATTCGGAATTGATTGCCGTGAGGAAACGAACGAAATCATCCGTGCCTTGGATTGTTCATGGGTATAATAATAACGAACGGATATTGCGACAGTTGTTGGATTGCGAGTTCTATATTTCCGTGGGTGCGGCATTGTCGGATTCACGTTCGAATGCTTTTCAGTTATTACGGATGATCCCGGCGGAAAGGTTGTTTTTGGAGAATGATGATAAAGAGGTTGAGATTTCGGTTATTTACGAGACGGCATCTGCCATTTTAGGAGTGGACGTGGAGACGATGAAGGAAATAACGGGGAATAATTATAATAAAGTTTTTAGAAAATAATATGGATTGGCTGAGTAGAACGGAGTTGCTTCTAGGAGAAGAACGATTGGGTTTGTTGAAGAATGCTCACGTGTTGGTGGCGGGATTGGGAGGCGTCGGGGCGTATGCTGCAGAACAATTATGTCGGGCAGGGATCGGGGAAATGACGATCATCGACGGGGATTGTGTGGATGTGACGAATAAGAATCGTCAGCTACCGGCATTGGATAGTAACATCGGTAAAGCGAAAGCCGAGGTAATGGCAGCCCGGTTCCGGGATATAAATCCGGATATTCAATTACACGTCATCAATGATTTTATCAAAGATGACCGGATGATTGATATTTTGGAAATGGCGGAGTATGATTACGTGGTGGATGCCATTGATACGTTGGCACCCAAAATATTTCTAATTTATCATAGTTTGCAGAAAGGTTACCGGGTGGTGAGTTGCATGGGAGCCGGGGGAAAGATGGATCCTGAACAAATCCGGATAGCCGATATTTCCAAATCTTATAATTGTAATCTGGCCCGCATGTTAAGAAAAAGATTGCATAAGTTAGGGGTTTATAAAGGAGTAAAAGTAGTGTTTTCGCCCGAAGAAGTTGATCCGGAGGCGGTTGTTTTGAGCGAGAGCGAGAATAAGAAATCGAATGTCGGTACGATTTCTTATATGCCCCCTCTCTTCGGATGTTTCTGTGCCTCGGTAGTTATCCGGGATATAACCGGCAAGTAATTCGGGTGAACGGTGTTGCTTAGGTGGCTTCTGCTTAGTACAGGAATAAAAAATGTTTTTTTAGCAAATTCCCGATTTGTTTTTGTAATTGTTCTGCCTGAATCGGTTTGGACGTGTAAGCGTTGAACCCACTATTCAGAATGTGTTGTTCATCTTCGGCATAAGCAAAGGCTGTTATTGCCATAACGGGAACATCGGGGGATATTTCCCGTATTTTTTGAGTAGCTCCATACCCGTCCATCTTCGGCATATTTATATCCATTAATACAAGGTGTGGGTTGTGTTGTTTGAATAATTGTACGGCTTCCTCTCCATCCCAGGCATGAATTAATGTGTAATTTTTTTTCAGTATGGTTTCAAATAACTTGTAATTGCTTTCATTGTCCTCGGCTATTAAGATGACGAGTTTATCTTTTTTGTCCACGAGACGAGGGGTTTCGGGTGCTTTGGCGATATTATCTCCTGCTTGATCTGCTTGATGATAGGGAAGAGTAAACCAAAATGTACTTCCTTCACCTTCTTTTGATTTTACTCCGATTTTGCCCCCCATGCTTGTGATGATGGTTTGGCAAATGGGTAACCCCAGGCCTGTACCTTGTGCAAAATTGTTGAGTTTAACAAAACGTTCAAAAACACGGTTTACTTGACTTTCGGGGATACCGCATCCCGTGTCACTCACGTAGAAATATAATGAATCTTCGTTTTGAAGGTTGTAGCCGAACTCGATGCTACCTCGTTGCGTGAATTTCATCGCATTGTTAATCATGTTCGTGATGACTTGAGTCAAGCGGTTTTTATCGGTACTGATGTAACATGACGGTAAAGTCCGTTTGTATAGAATACAGACGTTTTTGTTTTGGTTCCTCATTTTAGTGGACTCTTCTATGTCCATGAACAATTCGTCGACATTAATGTTGTTGTACGAGAATTCCAGTACGCCTGCTTCTATTTTTGAAAGGTCTAGAATATCGTTGATTAATTGGAGGAGTAGGTTGTTGTTGTTTTCGATGATTTGTATGTATTCCTGTTTTTCTTCATCAATATCCGAGTTCATCGATGCCAGAATACCAGAGAAACCGACAATGGCGTTCAGGGGAGTTCGAATTTCGTGGCTCATGTTTGCTAGGAAGGCGGATTTCAATTTGTTTGACTCTTCGGCTTTCTCTTTGGCTTTTATCAAGTCATTTTCCATGGCTTTTCTTTGAGTGATAATCAAAGAAGAACCGACTAGCGTTTTCGCTTTTCCCGCTTGGTTGTATTCATCGATGGTGGCTTGAACTTCCACCCATTCGTAATGGACGGAATAGCCTTTGTTGGAAATAACCCGGAACTCTTCTTTTATTCTCGGAACTTTCCCCTCTATCAAACTTTGGTAAGCATTTCTTACCCGATCAATATCTTGTTTGCAAATATTGGAAAAATAGGATGAATCCGGAACGGATAATTGTTGTTCTTCGGCAGGGGAGTTATTGCCACTGATTTCAATGGGACGGTTTACATCACATAGAATCGTATGTTTTTCCAAATCCCATTTCCATGGAGTGATATTGGCGACATCGAGTGCCGTCGATAACTTGTGGTTGGTTGAGCGTAATATTTGTTGAACTTGTGCCAGTTCCGTGTTGTCCACGCAGAAAACATCTAAGAAGCCTTTTTTGGGGGAACAGGTAATGATAACCGTTAGGTAAATATGTTTAGCTTCCCAATAGTATTGAAAGGATAGTTCCTTTTTGTTCTGCAATGAATTGTAAAGGTCTATACATCTGGAGTGCTGTCCGCTTGTTTCGCTGTATTTCTTTCCTAGAATATTGCTTTTTGCGGTAATATATTTTTCAAAAGTAGGATTGACTTCCTTGAATATAAAGTCTACTACTCGTCCTTCCTTGTTATATATCAATTCTTCTTTTATATATATAATGGGCATATTTTTGAATAGACTGTTGTATTCTTCCATGGCATTTAGCCGGGCATTCCTTTCTTTTGCAAGTTTCTTTAGCCAAATGATATACAGGCAAATGGCAAGAAAGGCTATAGGGATAATGTAAAACCAGTTTTTTTCTAAAAATGTTGGAGGTGTGTTATAGAAATAGGTATCGGGAGGACATAAATTTATATCCAAGCCCCAATTCTCTAGATCCGGATAATTTAATATCGGGGTCACGGGAGGCATTTCTATGGTTTGAATGCCTTGAGAATGGGGATTTTTTAACTCTTGTTCGATAGTCTCTAGGAGTTTGCCCTTTAAAATATCTTCTCTTTGATAACACCCTCCAAGAATCCCATTGGTTAATGCTACGTTATTATTATTTAGGGTGAAAATGGGAACTTTTGAGTAATTACTCAGTACTTTAGAAATGTCAGAAGAAAGAATTAGGTTCCCTTGCTGGTTAGTTTGGCTGTACCAGGAAGAGAATAAAATACAGGATGGGAAATCCAAGTGTTTTAATGAATCAATCAAATCATCATTTGTGATTTTTCCAGCCACTAGATGTTTGACTTGAACATCGGGGAATTGTGTCCTCATGACTTCATCAACTTCATGACGGTATTGAGCATTAATAAAACGTCCGTCAGATAAAAAGACGAGTTTATGCATTTCCGGATACAGAGTTTTCATCAGTTCAAGGGTTTCCTTAACGTAACAGGGAATTTGGAAAATGGTTAGGGGAATATCACCTTGATAAAAATTTAAGGGTATTCTCTCGTTTTGCGGGATAAAAGACTTTTTCAAGTAAGCTTCCTTGGTGCCTATGTATCTTTTTTCACAACAGATGATGGTTGGAATGTCTTTCCATTTTTTCTCAATATCTTCCTTTAACAATACCCAAGCCGAGGTTCCCAGCAGGATAATTAATTGGGGTTTGAGTTTGGCGTATTTTCTGGCAAATCGGAGCTTGTACTGCTTTAGGGCTTCATCATTGTTGATGGTGAGCATGTTCATGTGTTCGGTGTAAATGTCGACATTGTTATTGTGTGCCGTGTATTTCAAGTAAATGGGGGCAATAAGGTTATCACTCCATTGCGTAATAGACGTGTAGGAATTTATGATTAGGATATTGCTGGGCGGGATACTTTGGGATTGGGCTGAGCAAAAAGAGTGAGAGATTGCCAATAAGAAAATAACTGGCAATAATATTTTCTTGATAATTGAAGTTACCATTTGAATTTACACTTTTATTAAATTATGTGCAAATGTAATTTTAATTGTTTGATTTTTTATTAATGAAAGGAAAAAATAATAGAAGATTGTGATGCTAAAAAGGGGTTGCCCGGCAAATAAATGTAGGCAACCCCCTCGTGAATTTTAATACATAATATTTTATGGATAATTTCCAATATAGATTTTATGCCCTTAATTTTTGTGCTGTTAATCGATCCATTTTGGTTTCAGCGTATTCTTTGGTAATTGTGATTGATTCACAATTTTGAGAAGGGATCTCGAACATCAGATCCGTCATAATGGCTTCGCAGATGGAACGTAACCCGCGGGCACCCAGTTTGAATTCCACGGCCTTGTCCACGATGTACTCGAAAACGTCCTCGTTGAAATTCAGCGTAATATTATCCAACTCGAATAGTTTCACGTATTGGCGGATAATAGCGTTCTTGGGTTCCGTGAGAATGTTTCGCAGGGCTTGACGATCAAGTGGCTCCAGATAGGTTAATACCGGGAGACGACCGATGATTTCGGGAATTAACCCGAAGGATTTTAAATCTTGTGGTGCGATATATTGCAACATATTATCCCGATCAAGAACGGCTGTTTCTTTGCTTGCCGTGAAACCAACAACCTGCGTGTTCATTCGTTGGGCGATTTTCTTTTCGATCCCGTCGAATGCTCCCCCGCAGATGAACAAGATGTTTTTCGTGTTCACGGGGATCATCTTTTGGTCGGGATGTTTACGTCCGCCTTGAGGGGGAACGTTCACGATAGAACCTTCCAGTAGTTTCAATAATCCTTGTTGCACCCCTTCACCGCTCACGTCACGAGTGATGGACGGGTTGTCTCCTTTGCGGGCAATCTTGTCGATCTCGTCAATGAAAACGATCCCTTTTTCGGCAGCATCCACGTCATAGTCGGCAGCTTGTAATAAACGGGTCAAAATGGATTCTATGTCCTCGCCCACGTAGCCGGCTTCCGTCAACACGGTTGCATCGACAATGGTGAAAGGTACGTGCAGCATCTTAGCAATGGTTCGGGCCAATAGGGTTTTCCCGGTTCCCGTGCGTCCTACCATGATGATGTTTGACTTTTCGATCTCCACGTCGTCATTGGAATGTTTCTGTGTCAATCGTTTATAATGGTTGTAAACAGCCACGGCGAGATGCTTTTTCGCCTCGTCTTGTCCGATTACGTATTGATCCATAAATTGTTTGATCTCGATCGGTTTTTTTACCTCGATGTGATCCATATCAAGAGGGGTAGAGTGACCTCTTTGTTCTTCCTGTACGATGTCATATGCTTGTTGTGCACACATATCACAGATAAAACCGTCTACCCCAGAAATCAGAAGATCAACCTCGCTACGTGATCTTCCGCAAAATGAACATTTGTCTTGCATTATTTGTGTTCTCGAATTAATACCGTGTCAATCATCCCGTATTCTTTGGCTTCAGTTGCAGTCATCCAGTAATCGCGGTCAGAGTCTTTTTCTACTTTCTTGATCGAGTTTCCGGAATGATCGGCGATGATTTGGTAAAGTTCTTTTTTTAGTTTCATGATCTCGCGGGCCGTGATTTCAATATCAGAGGCTTGTCCTTGGGCTCCACCCATAGGTTGGTGGATCATGATACGCGAATGTTGTAAGGCGGAACGCTTGCCTTTCGTGCCGGCGGTCATCAGCACGGCACCCATGGATGCGGCCATTCCGGTACAGATGGTTGCCACGTCACATTGTATGTATTGCATTGTGTCGTAAATACCTAATCCGGCGTAAACCGAGCCACCTGGAGTGTTGAAATAAATTTGAATATCCTTGCTCGGGTCAGCCGACTCCAAGAATAATAATTGTGCCATGATAATGTTGGCAACATCGTCATCAATGGGTACTCCGAGGAAAATAATCCGATCCATCATTAACCGGGAAAATACGTCCATACTCGCCACGTTTAACTGGCGTTCCTCTATAATTGTCGGATTTATATAGCTGGAGACCGTAGATTCAAACCGGTGAAGGTTCAAACTGCTGATCCCTTTATGCTTGGTTGCATATTTTTTAAATTCGTCCTGTGAAAACATAGTCATATATGTATTTTGGTTATACGGGTGCTAAGTTACGAAAAAAGGAGGGGAAAATAAAGTTTTTTGTGGTTCCCCCAGCTGTTAGTAGTAGATTTTTCCCTTTTTTTGTTTTTTCACAAGATATTTTTTGACTAAAATGTTGTTTATCTCTGTCTTTTTTGAGTCGGCATTTGAGGGGGTAAGGTCTTTTTCGTGACTAGTTTCCAGAATGTCTATAATTTTCGCTTTTCTTTTTAGTTTTGGGAAGACGAGAGAAATAAGAATATTCTTTCTATTGCATCCCCTAACGATTAATAGACGATCCATGGGGAGATCTCCGTCGTATCTGCGAACCATGTAAACATCCCCGTTTTTCTTGTCAACGAGTTGATAACCGTAACCGTAAGTTACCCATTGCGAGTCAAAATAGATCGGTTGTACGAAAGTGACTATAGTTTCATGACGACGCTTCTCTATACTATATAAACGCGGCATGATGGGTTCGTATTTTTCACAAGGAGGGGCGAAATGGATGTCCTTACTTTGTAAAACATAACCTTCGTTGAACATTTCCCGGTCACTCTTTTTGTTTTGAGCCGAGACTGTTATCCCGCAAACTAACAGGATAAGCATCATGAATAAATATTTACCGTCCTTCATCATTTCTTTTTTAGTGCTTGTTAAACTTACGGACAAGGTGCAGAAAATATCCTAATATAGCAAGGCTTTTCTAAAAAAACGTAACATTTTTTAGAAAAGCCTTGCTATATTAGGTTTAATGCTATGTGCTGGTAATTTATTTCCAAATAATTTCCACGATATGGTCGATGTCTGTGGGGACTTCGTTCAATTGAAGGAGGATTCCTTCTTTGGTTTTCTTGTATTTTACTGGAGTTTGATCCTTGAAACATACAATACTCTTTATTTTTCTGTCCGTGGTGGGAAGAAGTAGTTCCGTTTTGTTCAAGTTTAGAATGTGGATGTAGAGTTTATTCCCTTTTTGGGTTGTGACACCCCAGTCTTGTTGAGGGATAATCCCGGCACGGGTGCCTTGGATGGTTTCACCGTAAGTGCGCATCCATTCGCCGATTTCTTTCAAGTGTCTTACCGATCCTTCGGGGAAATCTCCTCCCGGACGGGGACCCACGTTTAATAGTAAATTTGCATTATTCCCGGCGGCTCCTACCAGCGTGTGGATGAGTTGTTTCGTGGATTTGAAATTTCGGTCATTGATATTATATCCCCACGTGTTGTTCATGGTTTCACAACTTTCCAACGGCAAGGCGCTGATTTCCGCATCGGCAGAATACCCGGCTTTGTTTTGTCCCGGTAGATCCCGTTCGAACATCTGGAAATCTTCTCCCTCAAAAGGTGCTTTGTGATGATTATTCCCGATCAGACATCCCGGTTGAAGACGGTGAATCAGGGTGTATTGCCTTTCCAGTTGCCAGTCCGCATCGGGTTTATCCCACCAGCCGTCGAACCAGATACCACCGATCGGGCCGTAATTGGTAAGTAATTCGGTCAACTGGGCATCCATGAATTTTAAATAATCTTCCCACGTGCCGGAAGGAGTACGTCCCGTGTTCCGTCCCGTGCGCCCCCACGGGTAATAATCCGTGCGGTGCCAGTCGATATGGGAATAGTAGAAGAATAATTTAAGTCCGTGTTTTTGGCAGGCTTCGGCCAATTCCTTGATGACATCTCGTTTGAAAGGAGTTGCTTTGACAATGTTGTAATCCGATTGTTTCGTGTCGAACATCGAGAACCCGTCGTGATGACGGGAGGTGAAACAGATGTATTTCATCCTGGCATCCTTGGCGATGCGTACCCACTCGTCCGCATTGAATTTGGAGGGATAGAACCCGTCAGCCAGTTTTTGGTACTCCACCTCGTTCAGGCTTTTGTTGGTCAGCACCCATTCGCCGTCAGCCAGCATACTGTATATCCCCCAGTGGATAAACATACCGAATTTGGCATCCCGGAACCATTCCCGGTTGGTAAGATTCTCCTGTGAAGGAACGTATTTTTCTTGAGCAGAACAGAATACAACAGTTAAAAATAAAAGCGTGGTAATGAATATATTTTTCATGTTAAGGATTAGATTAAATTTTCACGAAAGTAATAAATGTAAAGAAAATGATCAAATGTTTAATAAATAAAACGGGGAAAACTGCTGAAATAAAAAAGGTGCCCCAAAAGTTTTTTCATGATGTGTTTGGTTAATTCTTTTTCTGGTTGATGTTCTGGTGTGAAAGCTAATTGGAAGAGGGGTTTAAGCTGAAAAATGTAACGTGAAATTTAGTCTGTTTGATAAATAATTTGAAATAAATTTTCAAAAACGCTTGTATGTTCGAAATAAAGCGTATCTTTGTCCCAGATTGAGTTGAATTATTTGTATTTAAATCACTTTCCTATCAATGTATTTGTATCGTTAAGTAGACTTTTTTCCAATGAGACCATTCTCAATCGCTTTTATTAATTAATCAAAAATTGTACTTGATGAACATTTACATTTCAAATTTAAGTTATGGCGTTGATGACGCAGATTTAAACACGTTGTTTGCAGAATATGGTGAAGTTACTTCTGCAAAAGTTATTATGGATCGGGAAACTGGTAGATCAAGAGGATTCGGTTTTGTTGAGATTGCTGATGAGGCAATGGGACAAAAAGCAATCGATGAATTGAACGGTGCTGAATATGATGGTAAAGTAATTACCGTGAATGTGGCTAAACCGAGAGAAGATAGATCAAACGGTGGAGGTCGCGGAGGATATAACAGAGGTGGCGGAAGTCGCGGAGGTTATAATTCAAACAGAAGGTATTAAGATATTATATATTCTGAAGAAAAGAGGCTTGGAAACGAGCCTCTTTTCTTGTTTTTAAATATTTAATAACCAGAGTAACAAACCGGCAGGAAGGTAGTCTGCCAATTCTTGACGGAGTTTTTTCAAGGCTACTTCGATGTGTTTTTCTACCGTGCGGGGAGAGATTTCCAACTCTTCGGCGATTTGAGTGATACTTTTGTCATTGAAACGATTCATGATGAAAATCTTTTGACATTGAGGGGGAAGCTGACGGATTGCCTTTTCAATATGTTCCTGAAGTTCTGATTCCACGTAATATTCCCACGTGAGTAATCCAGTAATATCCCCTTTTTGTAAAATTTGTTCTTGGTATTTTCAGGTTTATCCAACGAAATTAGTCGGGGGTGGAGAAGATTGGTTGCGTGTGACTTATGGTATGCCTTGGACAAGTACTCCAATTGAAGGAATTGAAGGGAGTAACCCGATTTGGTGTCAGGTGAAATCAATTACTTCGGAAGGCGGGGATGCTGCTAAATTAGCCGCTTACATTTCTGTCCGAGGGAATGGTGTCCTATCCGTTCCGGTGGATAATGACGTTCCTCGAGGAAGGTATAGTATATCTTTAAACTTTTGGAATGAAGGCTGGTCAAAGGATGTGAATGATTGTTTTACGATTATTGTGAGATAGTAACTACACGAGAATGGCATAATAAATGTTGTTGGACATAATACCTTCTACTTTGATTATGTCATTCTCGTGGTTTTACTTGTTACTTTTTTTGTTATTACGTAATCTGCCTCTCGATATTCCAGGTCTTGTTTCGAAGTTTATACCGATTAATTTTTCCCGAGAAGAAATATTTTGGGGAGATTATTTTACTTTTGCTGTAGAATTAAACACATAAAATTAGAGAAGAAATGACAGCAAATTGGTTTGAAGCGAAGGTAAAATACGTGAAAGTGGGTGAGGATGGAAAAGAAAAAAAGATGTCCGAGTTGTATTTGTTAGATGCGATGTCTTATACAGAGGCTGAAAGTCGGATTACCGAGAATTTGAGAGAAATGATCCAAGGGGATTTTTATATCGTGGGATTGAAGAAATCGAATATCACGGAGTTGGTGGAGTCGAATGATGGGAATGACGATAAGTGGTTCAAGGCCAAAGTGGCTATTATTGATGCCGATCAGATCAGTGGCAAGGAGAAAAAATCGAACCAATATTACTTGGTTGCGGGAGCGGATATTGACAGTGCGTTGGCTAATTTGCATAAAAGTCTGTCAACTTACGTGGTGCCTTTCGAGATCAGTTCCTTGGCGGATACAAATATTATGGACGTGTTCCCTTATTTCTCGGATGATGCAGATCAGAAGATTCCTTCTAACTTGAAGCCTTTAGACAGTATAGAAGCGGATCTGTAAGGTTCGTGAAGTCCATAAGTTTATAAAGTCCAAAGTATATATGGTCTGTGTCTCTGAAGTGTTCATAGGCTTTATGGCTTTGGACTTTATAGGCATTTGCAGACTCGTTACTTTCTTTTTCGGAAACGTTTGTAAAAAAGCATTGCGTCGAGCTTTATTTTGTTAAAGTATACTGTATTTTATTGATATCCAGCGATGTGATTCCCATGAAGAAGAGTCGTGATTTTTTGATTAAAATTTGGCTTTATACTATTAACTTTTTACCTTTGCCGGATTAATTTTCTTCGGGTCGTTTGTTATGAACAAGAGACATTTTGTTATTGTTTTTGACGATCGGGTGAAACTTGAAAGAAATTCAAACGTATTTGGAAATAATTAATCTATAGAGTTATGAAAACAAGAATAGAACATGATTTACTCGGCAATAAAGAAGTGCCAATGGATGCATATTATGGCGTTCAAACTTTGAGAGCTATCGAGAACTTTGCTGGAATCAGCGGATATACGATCGGAATGTTCCCGAACTACGTGAAGGCTTTGGCCATGGTAAAATGGGCTGCTGCAAAAGCGAATTTTGAATTGGGATTGATTCCTGCCGATATCACAAACGCAATTACAGCTGCTTGCGAAGAGATTATCGATGGTAAGTTGGCAGATCAATTCCCGGTAGATATGGTTCAAGGTGGTGCAGGAACTTCTACGAATATGAATATCAATGAGGTGGTTGCCAATCGTGCTTTGGAGCTGTTGGGACACCAAAAAGGTGAATATGAATTTTGCCACCCGAATAATCATGTGAATCTTTCTCAATCAACAAATGATGCTTATCCTACTTCATTCCACTTGGCAATCATTTTAACCAATAAGGAAGTAGTTGCTGAAATTAAATTGTTGGTTGATTCTTTCAGAAGAAAAGCAAAAGAATTCGAGCATGTATTGAAAATGGGGCGTACCCAACTTCAAGATGCGGTACCTATGACGTTAGGGCAGGAATTCGAAGCCTATGCTGTAACTTTGGAAGAAAATATCGAACGTTTGAATGCTGCTGCAAAGTTGTTTTTGGTAGAAAACATGGGAGCAACGGCAATTGGTACGGGTATTAACTCAGAACCGGAATATGCTGAAATTTGTGCCCGTGAATTACGTATTATCAGTGGAGAAGAGTTCGTTTTGGCTCCGAATTTAATTGCAGCAACTCCTGACACGGGTGCTTGCGTGTCTTATTCTTCGGAATTGAAACGTTTCTGCGTTCAGTTGTCTAAGGTATGTAATGATTTACGTTTATTGTCCAGTGGTCCGAGATGTGGTTTAAACGAAATTAACTTACCTCCTATGCAACCGGGATCTTCTATCATGCCGGGTAAGGTGAATCCGGTTATCCCTGAAGTGGTTAACCAAGTATGTTTCCGCGTGATCGGTAACGATACGACCGTGATGATGGCTGCCGAAGCTGGTCAGTTGGAATTGAACGTGATGGAGCCGGTAATCGTTTACGCTTTGTTCAACTCTATGCAGATGTTGACCAAGGTGATGGATCGTTTGAGAATTTTGTGTATTGACGGAATTACTGCTAACGTAGACCGTTGTAAAGATATGGTGATGAACAGTATCGGTATCGTTACTGCTTTGAACCCGACTTTAGGTTACGAAAATTCATCTCGTATTGCCAAGAGAGCTTTAACGGAAAACAGAAGTGTTTACGATTTAGTTTTGGAAGAGAAATTATTGACGAAAGAAGAGTTGGATAACGTGCTCCGTCCGGAATTAATGATTGCTCCGAAAAAATTCTATAAGAAAAAATAACAAAAGGAGCTTTAGTTTCGTAACAAAAGTGTTATCTTCGTAAAACTAATTAAATTTAAAGCATAGGTTATGAAAAAAGGTTTTAATCAAATGATTGCAATTGTGATGATCGCAGTATCATCAGTGGCTTTCACGGGGTGTTACGGTTCTTTCTCTTTGACTTCCAAGTTACATAACTGGAATGGACAAGTATCTAATGCTAAGTTCGTGAACGAGTTGGTATTCTTGGGATTATGTATTCTTCCGGCATACGAGTTGTGCTGCTTGGGTGATGCATTAATTTTTAACTCAATTGAGTTCTGGGGTGGGCAAAATCCGGTAGCTATGAAAGCTGGAGACGTGGAAGAAGGTCAGGTTATGTATGCCGGACATCCTTACCATGTAACCAAATCTTTGAACAAGATGGTTGTTGCAAGTGAAGAGACTGATGCTGTCGCTGAATTCCAATATTTCCCAGAAGAAGAATCTTGGTATTTAATGGATGGTCAGAATAAGGCTAAGTTGATGAAAAACACGAAAAAGATGATGAAAGCTGTTGTGGCTATCAACTAATTTTTCGGGCTATAATAAAAGAGGACGCTTTCGGGCGTCCTTTTTTTTGTGGAGTTAACTGATGTATCGCCAGTTGATTTTCGTTTTGAAAAGGCGTTTTACCTGGGTGGCAAAAGTTTGGTTCTCTTCTTTTTGCAGGAGAGGATCGTCTTCTAGGATAAGTGTGGCTGCTTGGGCAGCCTCGTTCAGTACACGTCCGTCTTTACCAAGATTGGCAACTCTCAGGTTGCATGTCAGTCCACTTTGTTGAGTCCCTTCGATGTCTCCCGGGCCGCGAAGTTTTAAATCGACTTCGGCAATTTCGAAGCCGTCATTCGTGGAGGTCATGGTTTCGATTCTTTTGCGGGATTCGTTGGATAGTTTGTAGGAGGTCATCAAAATACAGTACGATTGTTCGGCACCCCGTCCGACCCGTCCGCGCAGTTGGTGTAATTGGGACAGTCCGAAACGTTCGGCACTTTCAATGACCATGATGGAGGCATTGGGAACATTTACCCCGACTTCAATCACGGTGGTTGCCACTAGAATGCGGGTTTCTCCGGAAACGAAACGTTTCATGTGTTCTTCTTTCTCAGTCGGTTTGAGTTTTCCATGAACGATGTCTGCCGTGTATCCCAGAGGGGCGAAATAACTCATCACGTGTTCATAGCCTTCTTCCAAATTCCGGTAATCCATCTTTTCCGATTCGGAGATCATGGGGTACACGATGTAGGCTTGCCTGCCGAGTTCCAGTTCTTTCTGGATGAATTTGTAGACTTGTAGGCGTCTTGTTTCGAAGGCATGATACGTGGTGATGGGTTTTCGGCCAGGGGGAAGTTGGTCGATCACCGATACATCCAGATCTCCGTAGAGGGTCATGGCGAGGGTTCGGGGAATGGGGGTTGCTGTCATGACTAGCATATGTGGGGGAATCGTGTTCTTTTGCCATAATTTGGCTCGCTGGGCGACACCGAAACGATGTTGCTCGTCGATAACAACAAGTCCCACGTTTTTAAAATTCACCACGTTTTCCAACAAGGCGTGTGTACCGATTAGGACTTGCAGGCGACCGTCGGACAGGGCTTCATGAATGATCTCACGCTCTTTTTTCTTGGTGGAACCCGTCAGTAGACCGACACTGATCGAGGTGTTCTTTAGAAGTTCGGATATAGTTTCGTAATGTTGGGTGGCGAGAATCTCTGTCGGGGCCATGATGGCGGCTTGATAGCCGTTGTCGAGGGCGATCAGCATACACATTACGGCAACAAGGGTTTTGCCGCTACCCACATCTCCTTGCAACAAACGGTTCATCTGCTTGCCGGAACCGCAATCAGAACGAATCTCTTTAATAACCCGTTTCTGGGCATCGGTTAGGGGAAAGGGCAGATGATTGTGGTAGAAATCGTTGAAATAATCTCCGACAGTGGTAAAAAGGTGTCCTTGGAAGGCAGTTTTACGGTTGAATTTCAGTTTCAAGATGTTGAGCTGGATGTAGAATAGCTCTTCAAATTTAAGCCGGTATTGTGCCTTGCGGAGCATATCCGGGTTTTCCGGGAAATGGATGTTGTACAAGGCTTCGTGCAGGTAGATCAAATTGTATTTCTTGATGAACCATGCCGGGAGGGTTTCTTGAATCCTGCCATTGATGGCTTTGAAAATATTCGCTTGTATTTTGTTGATCAACCGGGAGGTCAGGTAGCTTTTTTTCATCTTCTCCGTGGTTGGGTAGATGGCTTGGAAGCCTACGAGCTGCTTGACACTCGTTTCGTACAGGTCCATTTCCGGATGGACGATGTTCATTTTATGATTGAAGATGGTCGGTTTGCCGAAAATCAAGTATTCCTTGTCGGGGTTGATCTGACTGGCGAGGTATTTGTGGCCCGTGAACCAAACGAGCTCCAGTTCCCCGGTCCCGTCATAAGCTGTTGCGACCATGCGCATTTGTTTGCCTACTCCGATGGACGAGAGGTTTGTAATTTTGGCTTTTACCTGAATATAGGGAAGGTCTGAGGTGAGTTCCCGAATCGTGTAAACACGGGTTCGGTCGATGTATTTGTAAGGGATGTAATAGAGCATATCCTCGTAGCTTTGGATGCCCATTTCCTGTTCCAGCAACGAGGCTCTTTTCTCTCCAACACCCGGTACGAATTTTATGTTCAGTCCTGCCAGTTCCAAAATGTAAATTTTCGATGGTTCATTTCTCGAACGAAAGTAAAAAAAATAGATGACTTTAGTTGAGCATATCGGGAATAAATTTTAATTTCGTGGAATAAATAATTTGGACAGACAGATTACTGGGAGATGTATAATTATTTAAAACAACGATTTAAACATGCCATTCGTTTTCGACATAAAAGAGGGTACGGGGTGCATTCGCCGTTCGTTTTTGATTTGATCACGAGTGTAATAAAGGAAAAAGCGGTTTATTACGATTTCGAGCGGATTGAGGCGATGGGGAACATTCGGGAGAAAGAGCGGAAATTGTATCGTTTGCTTTTCCGGTTGGCAGAATACTTTTCTTACCGGAATGTGTTGTGTGTAGGGGAGCGGTCACCGTGGGCTTCCATGTATCTGGCGGCTGTTTCGAAACAGATGGTGTTGCTGAACGGGGGATGTGCATATTTGGGGGCCGAGTACACGGAACAGGTGAAACCGGGAGATTTGAAAGGTCGTAAGATCGATATGGTTTTCTTGGGGAGAGCGTTCGAGGAGGATTGGGATGAAGCTTGGGAGGAGGTTTTGCGAGTGCGCAAACGAGGCCCGTTGTGTATCGTGATTAAAGATATTTACAAAGGGCGTTTTAATTCTTTGGTATGGCGACAGTTGAGGCAGGAGGGGACGGTTTCGATCGACATGATGTGGTACGGGATCGTATTCTTTGACACGAGGTTGCAGAAGGGAAGGTATAATATGATAATTTAGAATGTAGAATTTAAAATTTAGAATGGGAAGGGGTGATGTCTTGGGTAGAAATCTAAAATCTAAAATTTAAAATAAGCATGAAGGTATATACGAAAACAGGAGATAAGGGGACGACGGCTTTGATAGGGGGAACTCGGGTTGCAAAGAATAACGTGAGATTAGAGGCTTACGGGGGTGTTGACGAGTTGAACAGTCATTTGGGGATGATTCGGTCATACCCGATTGATGGGGAGAGTGTGAAACAGTTGATCGAGATTCAAAACGTGCTGTTCGTGGTCGGGGCAAACTTGGCGACGGACACGACTGTGAGTAATATGCAGAAGAAATTGCCTTGCACGGATGAGGACGTGGCTTTTTTGGAGAGGGCGATAGATAAGATGGACGAGGAATTGCCGCCACTGCAATATTTCGTGTTGCCGGGTGGACGGCCGGAGGTATCGGCTTGTCATATTGCCCGTACGGTTTGCCGTCGGGTGGAACGGCGGATTATTGATATGAGCGAGGAATTAGAGGTGGAGAATGTTATCGTGCGGTATGTGAATCGTTTGTCCGATTACCTGTTCGTGCTGGGGCGTAAGCTGGCAAAGGATTGCGGTTTGGAAGAGGTGAAATGGGTGCCGAGGAGTTGAAAATTGAAAATGGAGAATTGAAAATGAAAGAACCTGTAACTTGTGATTTTTCAATGGCGGAAGTGTTTCGCTTTTTGAAAGAGTTGAAGGAGAATAATAACCGGGAGTGGTTTAATGCGCATAAAGAGTGGTATCTGGCCGTGAAAGCGAGGCATGAGGATTTCATCAACCAGGTGATTCCGGCATTAGCGGTGACAGAGCCGGATGTGGACGGGTTGACAGCGAAAGATTGTATTTTCAGAATTTATCGGGATGTCCGGTTTTCACCCAATAAAGAGCCTTATAAGACGCATATCGGGGCGTACATGGTGAAGGGCGGTAAGCAGAGTCCTCGGGCGGGGTATTATGTGCATATCGAACCGGGAAATTGCATGATCGGGGGCGGGATTTGGTGTCCGGAACCTTCGTTGCTAAAGGCTTTGCGGAAAGACGTGTATGACAATATCGACGAGTTCACGGGGATTCTCAGGGATGCGAAATTCCAGAAGTATTATGTGTTGGAGGGGGAGAAGTTGAAAAAGGTGCCTGCTCCTTTCCCGGCTGATTTTCCGGAAGGGGATTTGTTGAAATACAAATCTTACACGGTATCGAATTATGTTCCCGATTCGTTTTTCGAGAGGGAGGACGTGGTCGAGCGGTGTGTGGAACGACTTTTATTGATGCAGCCTTTTAATCGCTTTTTGAATTACACAGTGGAGGAAACGTGGAGGTGATCGCTTGCGGCAGTTGCTGGTTAAAAGAGGGGAATTTGTGCCTGAATTGCTTTGATAATAAGGGGAAAAGTCGTATATTTGTAATATGGAAAAAATAAAAGAAAAGATGCCGCAGCTTGTGAAAAACGCCACGGTTAGGGAAGAGATTTTGCAAGGAATGATAACCTCATTTCAACTGGAGGGGATAAAAATTTCCCAAGAAACTGCTTATACTATTTTGGAACGGGTGGATTTGAAGCTTAAAATGTGTAAGCGATAATCCGCTCCATTCTGGAGTAGTCTTTTCGTGCTACTTGCTGAACAGCGATTATATATTCATTAAAATCAATCCTTTTAAAGTTTAAACCGGGATAACCCTGTTTTCGAGCCATGAGGTTGGCGAGGATGCGAAAGGTTCTACCATTGCCTTCCCGGAAGGGGTGGATGAAAAGTAATTCGCCGTGTACCTTGGCGATGTCTTTTATCAGAGCCTGCCGGCTGGTATAATGGTCGGGGAGCTGGGAAAGAGTTTCTTCTTCGAAAATGCGCATACTATCCGGAATGAATCTTCCGGCGGGGAAGACGAAACCACCTTTGGAGATATTTACGGAGCGGAATCGTCCGGCAAAAGAGTAGAGTTCTTTTAATGCCGTACGATGGATGTCGCAGATGTATTTGACTGAAAATTTTGTTTTTTGGGTTAGCTTTTCCGTGAACAAGATTTCCGCCATCAAGAATCCTTCGAATTCTGCGTTGTGAAGAATCTCTTCATCCGTGATTCCGAGTAAATTCGGGAGAATCTCTCCCTCTTCGCCATTGGTGGTGTATCTGTTCATGGCTTTGATTTTTAACAAAGTTATAGAAATCCGTCAATTACTCCAAATTTATTTGTGATTTATGATTTATGATTTATGCTAAAGACTTATCTTTGTGTTTTCGGCAAGGCCGAGTTACAAGTTGACAGGTTGTATGTTACAGGTTCTTGGGAATAATAATGCACCTGCTGATGAACGTGTCGGGATTCAACTTGTAACCTGTAACTTGTAAACTTGTAACTAAAAAAGGATGAAAGTATTATTATTGGGTAGCGGTGGACGCGAACATGCGTTGGCGTGGAAAATAAATCAGAGTGAAAGATTAACAAAGTTATATGTTGCTCCGGGAAATGCCGGAACGGCAGAGATAGCTGAAAATGTAAATATCAAGGTAACGGATTTCGAGGCGTTAGCGACTTTCGTGGAATATAATGCTATCGATATGCTGGTTGTCGGGCCGGAAGATCCTCTAGTGGAGGGTATTCGGGATTATTTTGAGGCAGATGCTCGTTTTGCCCGACTGATGATCGTGGGACCGGGAAGAGCGGGTGCTATTCTGGAAGGAAGTAAGGATTTTGCGAAAGAATTCATGTTCCGCCACCATATTCCGACAGCTGATTATCTGACGGTGACGAAGGATAACCTAGAGGAAGGCTTTGCTTTTCTGGAGACCCAAAAACCGCCTTACGTGTTGAAAGCAGATGGGTTGGCAGCTGGAAAAGGTGTGTTGATTTTGGATGATTTGGAAGAGGCTAAGAGGGAGTTGGAGCTGATGTTGGGAGGAAAGTTCGGGAAGGCCGGAAATCAAGTAGTGATCGAGGCGTGTTTGAAAGGAATAGAGCTTTCAGTGTTTGCGTTAACGGACGGGAAGAGTTATAAAATATTGGGTTCGGCGAAGGATTACAAGCGTATCGGAGAGGGTGATACGGGATTGAACACGGGTGGTATGGGGGCCGTTTCCCCGGTGCCGTTTGCCAATGAAGAGTTCAACCGGAAAGTGGAAGAGCGGGTGGTGCGCCCCACGATCGAGGGATTACAAAAAGACGGGATTGACTACAAAGGATTCGTCTTTTTCGGGCTAATGAATGTTGGTGGTGATCCTTACGTGATCGAATATAATGTGCGTATGGGAGATCCGGAGACGGAAGTGGTGATGCCGAGATTAAAAACGGATGTTTTGTCTCTTTTCGAGGCGATGGCCAAGGGTGAGCTGGAACAGGCGGCGTTCGAACTGGATGATCGTTTCTGTACGACTGTGATGCTTGTTTCCCAAGGGTATCCCGGGGATTACGAGAAAGGAAAGGAGATCACGGGTGTTCCGGACGTGAAGGGGAGTATCGTGTTCCATGCGGGTACGAAGCTGGCAGAGGGAAAAGTCGTGACGAACGGGGGACGTGTGATTGCTGTTAGCTCGTTCGGGAAGACAATGCGGGAGGCGTTGGCTCAATCTTACAAGAATGTGGCTAAAATTCATTTCGATGGGATGAATTTCAGAAGAGATATAGGTTTTGATTTATAAGAGGGTTGGATGATGGGATTTAACGCCATTTTAAAAACCAAGAGGGTTTATATGTTGTATTTGCTGCCATTTATTTTGGCAGCAATTGCCTTTTTGCGTTTTACTTTCGGACCGGAAGATTTTTCCGTTTGTTTGGATTTGGGCGTTATTTCAATTCCGGATTTTCAAGAACAAGGCGGGTTGTGGTGGAAGGAAATTGGTGTGTTGGCTTTGCTGTGTTTGTCATTTCTGGTATTTTTTGTTGCGGACAGATATAAGTTTTTGTCCCATATCACGGTTCTCCCGGCGGTGATTTATGCTTTACTATGCATTGGCGTGATTTGTCGTTACGGGATGAGTAATTATCTGGTGGCGGCCTTGTGCGTCGTGTTGGCCGTGGCTCGTTTGCAGTCGGCCATCGTGAACACGCAATCTAACGCTCCGGTATTTGGTTTCGGGCTTTTTTCCACGCTGGCGGTTTTGCTTTGCCCGAAATTGATCATGCTGATCGTTTGGGCAATCATCGTCCTGCCTTTTTCGGGAAGGGCGGCGTTGAAGGATTTGGTGGCGCTGTTTATCGGGATCTTTTCTGCATTATTTTTCACGGGATGTTATTACTTCCTGACGGATCGGTTGGCAACATTACCGGATGTATTCGTGCAGGCATTGACAAGCGGGCAAGTGTTCTGGAAAATAATGCCTGAGAAGGTGGTAGCTTTTGTTGTGATCGGCGTGCTGATCGTCGTGTCTTTGTATAATGTCGTGGTGAACTACCCGATGGCGATCGTGGCGCAGAGGCGGGGTATGTTGTCGATGTTGTCGATGTTGCTTTTCGTGGGGAGTTCGTTGTTTTTTATCCCGTTTAATTGTCACGGGATCACCTTGATTACAGCGATCCCGTTATCTTATATGTTTACTCAATACTTTATTTCACACCGGACCCGTTGGTTGGGAAACGTGTTGTTCCTGTTGTTCATAGTGGCCTGTGTACTTCTTGTTTTGTAGATTAATAGAATGTCAGCATTTCCCCGCGAATGTCACCATTGATCTTGCCGTGATCGTACACGATTTGCCCGTTCACTAACGTCATGCTTACCCGGTAGGTAAAAGACATTTCTTCGAGAGGTGACCAACCGCATTTGTAAAGTAAGTTTTCTTTCTTCACAGTCCATGGGTGTTTTTCGAAGATGGCGATGTCTGCCTTATAACCTTCCCGCAGATAGCCTCTTTCTTCGACATGGAAAATGTCGGCAGGGGCATGACACATTTTATCCACGATATTTTCAAGCGTGATCTGACCTTTCTCCATGAGTTCCAGCATAACGATTAGCGAGTGCTGCACCATTGGGCCACCGCTGGCTGATTGGGTATATACTCCGGCTTTTTCTCCCGGAAGATGAGGAGCGTGATCCGTGGCGATGATGTCCAAGCGATTGTCATTCAGGGCTTGCAACAGGGCTTGACGGTCCTCTTCGGTTTTGATGGCAGGATTCCACTTGACGAGGTTTCCTTTGGTGTGGTACGCCTGATCGTTGAACCAAAGATGATGAACGCATACTTCCCCGGTGATGTGTTTTTGGGAACGAGGACCTTGATCCAGTAATTCCAATTCTTCTTTCGTGCTTAAATGAAGTATGTGCAGGCGGCTGTTGTGTTTACGTGCCAGCTCGGCTGCCAGCGAAGAGCTGGTGTAGCAACACTCCCGACTGCGGATCAAAGGATGGCAGAAAGGAGGAATGTCTTCCCCGTACTGTTGCTTGTAGAGTTCCAAGTTACGGTTTATCGTGGGCGAATCCTCGCAATGCGTAGCGATGAGAATAGGGGATTCTGCAAATATCTTTTCCAAGGCTTCCCGACTATCCACCAGCATATTACCCGTGGAGGAACCCATGAAAACTTTAATGCCGCAAGTCGTGTGCGGATCAATCTTTTTAATCTCGTCGATATTGTCAACGGTGGCACCGAGGTAGAACGAGTAGTTGACAGCCGAATTCTCCTTGGCAATCTGTTGTTTTTCCCGGAGTAACTCGTTGGTTATGGTGGGAGGTTTCACGTTAGGCATATCCATGAAAGAGGTCACGCCCCCGGCTGCTGCCGCCCGGCTACCTTCCCGGATGTCTCCTTTGTGTGTGAGGCCGGGTTCGCGGAAGTGTACTTGATCGTCAATCACTCCCGGTATGATGTATTTCCCCGTGGCATCGATAATTTTGAGGTCTCCGGGGACTGAATCCAATTTGCCTTCTATGATTTTTTCGATACGATCATTGTGAATCAAGAGATCACCTTTGAAGATTCTCCCTTCATTTATGATGGTTCCGCTTTGAAGTAATATACGCATATTAATTTTAGATTTTAAATTTTAGATTTTAGTTTCCGGCCGCACGAGGCTGACACTTTAACTATCCCCCCCCATGTTAATTTTAGATTCTAATTAATTTCTTGATTTATGATTTCCTCTCCCCAACTACCGTTTTTTAAATCATAAATCGTAAATTGATTAATTTTCCATTTTCTTACGTTTCCCCAAGCTCCTGATTTTCATTGTGATGACACCCCAAAAGGCCTCGTTGAAGATGCCACCGCTCATTTTGGATGTGCCGAGGGTACGGTCGGTGAAAATAATGGGTACTTCTTTCAGCTTGAATCCTAGGGTCCACGCTGTGAATTTCATTTCGATCTGGAAAGCGTAGCCTTTGAAACGAATGTTGTCGAGGTCGATGGATTCTAAGACTTTCCGGGTGTAACAAACGAATCCGGCTGTGGCATCATGTACTTTCATGCCCGTGATGAATCTTACATATTTGGAGGCAAAATAGGACATGAGAACTCGTCCCATGGGCCAGTTCACGACGTTAACGCCTGTGACGTAACGGGAACCGATCGCCATATCGCCTTCCCCGCTTTCGCAGGCGTGATACAATTTAACCAGATCATCGGGATTATGGGAGAAATCCGCATCCATCTCGAAAATGTAGTTGTACCCGTGTTCCAGTGACCATTTGAATCCGGTGATATAGGCCGTGCCGAGTCCTAGTTTTCCTTTACGTTCGATTATGTGAAGTTGTGGAAACTCGGATTGCAGACGTTTTACAATCTGGGCCGTGCCGTCGGGAGAGTTGTCCTCTATCACGAGCACATCAAACTTTGGTTCCAGTTTAAAAACATAACGGAGAATGTTTTCGATATTCTCTTTTTCGTTATAGGTTGGTATGATGACAACTCTGTCGTTCATGGTCTGTTGTTTTATAAGTATTCTGTAATCCTTTCCAGTTTATTTCCCCGTGAACCTTTTATCAGGATAAAAGCGTGGAGAATCTCGTTCGCTTTGAGATACTCGATCAGCGTGTCCGTGTCGGGGAAGTAATGCGTAAAGGTATAGTTATTTGCGATGGATTCAAAACTCGCCCCCACGAGGAATACCCGGGGAAAATTGTTTTTCTTCATGAGTTCTACGATGTTTTTGTGGGACTCTTCGGAAATGGCTCCCAGTTCACGCATTTCCCCGATAATCAGTAATTTGTTGTCTACTCTCATTTCCCCGAAATTGGAAATGGCGACTTGCATACTGCTCGGGTTAGCGTTGTAGGCATCCAGGATGATCGTGTTGCGTTTCGTTTTCAGTAGTTGCGAGCGAAGGTTAGAGGGGGTGTAAGCTTCGATGGCGGCCTGTATTTGTAAAGGATCGATATTGAAATATGTTCCTACCGTGGTGGCTGCCATGGCGTTGTCAAAGTTATATCCCCCGATGAGTTTCGTCCGGATGTATAGTTGTCCGTGTTGGGTTTTCAAGGCATACACGAGGTAAGGGGTGGTCTGAACGATTTCCCCGTTCGTGAAATGCCCATTGATGCCATAGGTGTACCTTTTCTGGTCTTCAGATAATTGGCACAACAATTTATCTTCCCCGTTCACGAATAAAATTCCCGCTTTCTCCTTCACGGACTCGTAAAGGGCTTTTTTGGTTTGGATGATATTTTCGTAGCTTCCGAATCCTTCCAAGTGGGCATACCCGATGTTCGTGATGATACCGTAGTCTGGTTCAACAATTTTGCATAGTTCTTTTATTTCCCCCGGGTGGTTGGCCCCCATTTCCACGATACCGAATTCCGTGGAGGAGTCCATGCTTAACAGGGTGAGGGGTACACCGATATGGTTGTTTAAATTGCCTTTCGTGGCAACGGTATTATATTTTTTGGAAAGAACGGCGTGACATAATTCTTTCGTGGTGGTTTTGCCGTTTGTCCCGGTGATTCCCAAGATGGGAATGTTCAATTTCCGGCGGTGGTAGTTGGCTAATTGTTGCAGGAATTGCAAGGTGTCGGGAACGAGTACGCATTGAGGAGCCGTGTTGTAGGCGGCCTCATCAATGACGACGTGCTTCGCTCCTTGGGCCACGGCTTTCTCTGCAAAGGTGTTACCGTTGTGATTTTCACCCTTTAAGGCGATGAATATATCTCCATCTTTCACCTCTCTGGAGTCTGTTGTAATCCGGCAGCCTGCCAGAAAAGAATTATATATTGATTCAAGCTCTTTCATCTTTTCATAATATCCGATCAGAGTGACAAATTTATAAAAATAAATGAACCATGAACGGTTTTTTCATTAATATTGCAGGATAATAATATTATTACAATGAAAATAAAAACAGGTATAGGGATCGATGTTCATCGGCTGGAGCCGGGACTGGACTTTTGGTTAGGAGGAATTAAACTGGAACATGAAAAAGGGTGCGTGGCCCATTCGGATGGGGATGTGTTGATTCATGCGATATGTGATGCACTTTTGGGGGCTACCGGGCTGGATGATATTGGGGTATATTTCCCGGATACGGACCCCGCTTACAAGGGTATTGATAGTAAAATTCTGTTGAAGAAGGTGATCGATATGATTGAGAACAAGGGGTTTGCTATCGGTAATATTGATTGTGTGATATGCCTGCAAAGGCCGAAAATTAAAATGCGGACCTTGGAGATGCGGGAGTGCTTGTCTGAAATTATGGGAATTGATGTAGATGAGATAACCATCAAGGCAACCACGACGGAAAAACTGGGCTTTGAGGGGAGAGAAGAGGGGGTTTCGGCTTATGTGACAGTGCTGATTATTAAGTTATAAAAAAGGGACTCACGAGAGTCCCTTTTTTATAACTACTTCTTTTCATGTAGTTTCAGTACTTTTCCGTCGGGGAGGGTTAGTTCTGCCTCTTTCCCTTTGCCCATCAAGCTTACTTGATCGTTTTTGTACATGAAACCGGAAGCCATGCGTTGCTGTGGTAATTCGTATGTTTGGTCGTCAAATTTTACGACTGCCAGTTCTTCTGCGGGATAGAAGGTTACTTCTACCTGGTATAGCATTTTAGTTTTACCGTCACCGCCTTGGAATACCACGTTAATCACGCTTTCAGGAGTTTCGGTGTACAATGTTTCACCGCGTTGTTCAATGATCCATTGTCCGTTGATCTGTCTTACGTTATAGGTGTCGTCGTCTTCCACGTTCCATGCGTAACCACCTTTCGGTAGTTCGCGTCTGTTCAGGAGCGGGTGGTTTTCCATGTTGGGAATAAATACTTCAGCCAACGTGGAATCGGGGGAGAACACGATGAAGGTGGAAAGCGTGGCTTGCGGATCGTTAACCGGATTCATGCGAACACCGGATTCGAACAGGCGAATACAGTCTTTTCTAGCTTCAGACCATGTGTAGCCTGCCGCACCGTTACATCCGTGGGCGTCGTTTGCGACACCAATTACTTTCTCTTCTGTTTTAGGCACGAAAACAAGAGTTTGTTTCCGGTCTTTATCCGTTAATTTCAATTCTTTGTTTTCAATGCTGTACGAGGTCATGGCAGCCAAAGTCTGGATGTATTCATGCTCGAATTGGAGATCCGGACAAGCCATCATGGTACTTCCACCCGGTTCTAACTTGATGGTGTTACCTTCTATGGTGTATCTTCCGAAAAATCGATTACATCCGGAGAATCCGTACATCGTGTTGGTGTCGGTCAGCATGAGGGTGGGTACTCGTTGCGGAAGAGTGGTTTTCCCATTTGTGGTTGTCATCTCTTTCAGTTGCCATTCGTTGGCAGTCAGTTGAGCTTTGTCTCCGCTGTTACTTTTACAGCCGGAGAAGCCAAGTGTCACGGCGATCATCATTAAAATAGTTGTTTTTCTCATATGTGTGTGAATTTTTTACAAAGATACGGGTTAAAACAGGAAAAAGTTTATAATATATTATAAACTTTTTCTTGCTTTGTCGGCGAGGGATTCATTATCTGAATCTTATCCTTGATTCATTTTTAGTAATTCGTCGATGTGCGTGCGGTCGTTCCATAACTGTGGCACTTTATTCTGTCCGCCGAGTTTTCCTTTTTCTTTCAGCCAGTCATTGAAAAGGTTCGGACGGGCAGCATGGAGAATCAGACGTTGAAGAGACATATCTTTGTAGCGTTTGGCCTCGTAGTCGGAATTTATTTTTTTCAGTTCTGTATCAAGGATATTGGCAAAGTTTTCCGAATCTGCAGGGGGAGTTCCGAATTCGATAATCCATTCGTGAGCCCCTTTTTTACCGTCTTCCATGAATACCGGGGCGGCCGTGAATGCCATCACTGTGGCTCCAGTCTTTTCGCAAGTCTGTTTTAGGGCTTCGATGGCGTTGTCGATAATTAATTCTTCTCCAAAAGCGTTGATAAATAACTTTGTGCGTCCCGTGATTTTGAATTTGTAAGGACGGGTAGAGGTGAACATAATAGTGTCTCCGATCATGTAGCGCCATAATCCACCATTCGTGGAGATGACAAGGGCGTAGTTCACCCCGGTTTCCACCTCTTCCAATAGAAGAGCCCGGGGATGTGGTTTCGTCAGTTCGCTGATCGGAACAAATTCATAGTAAACGCCATAGTCCAGCATTAACAGCATGGACGAGTCGCTGGGATCATCCTGTAATCCGAAGAAACCTTCCGATGCGTTGTAGGTTTCCATGTATTTCATTTTCGGGTCGGGCAGCAGGCGTTTGTATTGTTCCCGGTAGGGGGTGAAGTTTATGCCGCCGTGAATAAATAGTTCTAGGTTGGGCCATACTTCGTGAAGGTTGTTCCTTCCCGTGCGTTCCAGAATCCGGTTGATGAGCGTGAGGAACCAAGAGGGTACCCCCGCAAGACTGCGTACATCTTCTTTGATCGTGGTGTCGCATATCTTTTCAATCTTTTCTTCCCATTCGCTCATGAGCATGATCGATTGGTCGGGAGTCTTCATCATGTTGGCCCAGAACGGGGTGTTGGAGATTAATATGGCGGACAAGTCTCCGTAACGACAGTTGTTGTTTGTCTTGGATATTTCGCTACTTCCTCCTAGAGCCAAGGTCTTCCCGTTAAATACTTGTGCATCCGGGTATAGTTTATTGAAAATGGAGATAACATCCTTACCGCCTCGGAAATGACAGCTTTCCAAAGATTCTTTGCTGACCGGGATAAACTTGCTTTTTGCCGCTGTTGTGCCTGACGATTTGGCAAACCACGTGATGGGGTCCGGCCATAACAGGTTTTGCTCGCCGTTCATTAATCGCTCGGAATAGGGAGCCAGCTCTTCGTAGTGAATGATGGGTAGGCGCTCCCGGTATTGTTCTGCCGTCAAAATAGAGTCGAAATCATATTTCAGTCCATACTCCGTGTCAGCGGCTCTGCGAAGTAATTCAACCAACGTGTCTCGTTGCACCTGAATCGGGTTTTCTTTGAAGAAATCGATTTGTGCCAACCTTTTGGTCGAGAACATGGATATGATGGAATTGATTACGGGCATAGAATTAAGTTAAAAGTTATAAGTTAAAAACTAAAAGTTAACCTCTATTGAGGAGTAGCAACTATCGTACCATTTGTTATTTTTAGTGATCGAAATCTAGTTTTAGTTGCGGGTCGAGCAACGTGAAACTTTGTCGATGGTAAGGGGTAACACCGTGAAGTAAAATGCCTTCCCGATGTTTTTTAGTCGGGTAACCTTTGTTGCTGTTCCAGTCGTAAACAGGGTACTCTTCATGTAATTTTTTCATGTACTCGTCCCGGTGTGTTTTGGCTAGAATAGAGGCAGCTGCGATAGCCATGTATTTCCCGTCCCCTTTTACGATGCAATGGTGTTCAATGTTTCGGTAGGGTTTGAAGCGGTTGCCATCAATCAGAATGTGTTCCGGAGTAATACTTAATTGTGCCAGAGCCCGGTGCATCCCTTCGATAGAGGCGTTGAGGATGTTGATCTTGTCAATCTCGTTATTGTTCACGCTGGCCACGGCCCATGCCAGGGCTTCCCGTTCAATGATCATGCGCAACTCATCCCGTTTCTTTTCGGAGAGTTGTTTCGAGTCGTTGAGCATCTCGTTGGAAAAGTCTTCAGGAAGTATTACTGCAGCCGCGAAAACCGGTCCTGCCAGGCATCCTCTACCGGCTTCATCACATCCGGCCTCGATTTTATCTTGATAGTATTTTAATGTCAGCATAATTAATAGGTTGTAAAGTCTATAAACTTTATCACTTCCGCAAATATATGAAATACTTTGCAATTTTTGCTATATTTGCAGGGTTGTCCCTGTATACTAATTTAATTTATCAGAGGTGTTCACGAAAGAAGAGGCAAAAGAGATTCGGGTGAAATTCTGGGAAGGTTTCAAGCGTTATTGTAAGCGGAAACATATTTACCGGAAATGGGTGCTCACGGGGGTGAAGATACGATCCACGCAATTAAAATTTTATGCGGATCGGGAGAAGGCTCTCGTGTTATTCCAAATTGATCATAAAAATGAGTTGCGTCGGTTCGAGGTCTACGAGTGCATGTTATCCTATCAGACGTTATTTCGGGCGGAGTGCGGTGACGAGTTAAAGTGGGAAGAGGAGTATACCGGGATCGAGGGGCAGGAGATCAGTGCGATTTATTTCGAGTTACGGGGTGTGAACCTTTACCGGGTGGAGGATCACGAGCGGATATACACTTTCTTTGCCGAGAAAATGCCTTTGCTGGAAGATCTCTATTACGAGTACAGGGATTTAATTAACGAACGATTGAAACAGAACGATAATTAAAAACGCTGGATTGCGATGAAAATAAATAAGAGTGGGGCCGCTCTTTCCCGTATCGTGCAAATCGGGGAGACGCTGAAAGAACTTTCCCAGAAGAGTGGGAAAGAGTATTTACCCTTGAACCGGGGTGTGAATCAAGTGGTAAATATCGACTTGACAGAAGTCGTGAAATCGATAAACTTTAATTCTCCGGAGATACAGGTGTATCCGCATGGAGCCGGGCGTCCGGACTTACGGGCGGCAATTAACGAGGAGTTTTTTGCCGGAAAGTCTTCACCGGATAATATATTGATTACGGCAGGGGGAATGCATGCCCTTGATCTCGTGGCGCAGACCGTGAATATCGGAAAGTTATTCCTGCCCTCGTATTATTGGGGATGTTATTTCAAAATGCTTAAGATTCGTTCCGTGGAAAGCGAAGGATATGACAGTCAATCGGATTTACTCCCTATGATCGATCGTTTGCAGGGAAATGCCGTGTTGATCAGTGATCCGAGTAACCCGCTGGGAGACAAACATGATGACGAGGAACAGTTGAATATTATTCGGGCGTTGAATGATGCTGGGGTGGTGATTTTTTATGATTGTCCCTATCGTCGGTTGTTTATGGATGCTTCAGATGATTACTATACGCGTCTGATGAACTTGGATAACGTGATTATCACGGAGAGCTTTAGCAAGTCGGTCGGGTTAAGCGGCCAGCGGCTTGGATTTATCCATACGTGTAACAAGGAGTTGCATGATGAGTTGGAGGTGAGAGTGATGTATAACACGAACGGGATTAACGGTTTCGCGCAAGAACTCGTGTTACGCTTGTTGACAACGCCGGAAGGGAAAAAGGCCGTGACGGCATTTAAAGAGCGTACTACCCGAGATATAGCTTTGAATATCGAGTATTTGCGGGCGAGAGGTTTGCTGGCAGAAGAATTTTATCATGGAACCACACCACAAGGCATTTTCGTGATCGTGAATCGTAGTGAGGAGGAGTTGTTGGAACACTATATCGGTGCCGTATCACTTTCTTTCTTCACGAAAACCCGGCAGGAGTATGCGAAGAATTATTCCCGTATCTGTGTTTCCGTGCCTCACGATAAGTTGGTGAAATACTTTGAAACGATCTGATCATTGCTACTTTGTCATTGCTCTAGGGTATGGCTAAGGATGGACTAGGACAAATACCAAGCAATTACATAATAGGAACACGGCAAGTACACTGGAGATTGTTCTTGCTATGTTCCTGCGGTGAAGATGGTATGTTTTTGTCTTAGTCTATCGATAGACTAAGGAATAACTACGAGTGGACAAATGGGCTAGATACTCCAGATAGGACTTATAAACTTTATGAATCATGAACTTTAAAAATAAGTTTTTCATAACTTTACCTAAATAAGAGTAAAGAGAATGTTCATGAATCTAAAATCGTAAATCATAAATCTAAAATTAATTCATCGCCTCAATCATCTCTTGTCAAGCTAAATTCCTTGTCGGCAAATAATTCTGCCAATCCGGAGATTTGTTTCAGGCGTAGTAACTCGTCTTTATCCATTCCGATATTACGCATGATCCAAGTGTCGGACATTCCGGCCTTGGTTAGTTCGGCCACGATTTCGGTCATTAATTCGATGCTATGCGTGCCTCTTGCCCGGTTGTGCCGGATAGTAGAGGCCATACGGTTGGAAATATCTTTGTTGATGACGACCACGGGGAGCAATCCCTTTTCCCGTTCGAATATCCGTTGGGATGTTTTCATAACTTTGTAGCGGTGAAAACCGTCCACGAGTTCATAAATATCCTTTTCCGGGATGTAGTAACAAACGCAGGGCATCGTGTAGCCGTCTTCCCAGATGGATAGTTCCAATAGTTTCATTTCCGGGGGGGCCACCACGTTCGGGTTATAGGTGTTGGCAACTACTTTGTCGATCGGGACGGAAATAACGTTGTATACGGGACTTTTATATTCTTCCATAAGATTCCATGATAGATTTATATTTTTGCATCACCTTGGCCCGGCGTTCCCGTTCGGCTTTCGAGGGGGCGAACCCCATGTATTTACAGGCATGATCGTTTTTCAGGATACAAATGCAGATACGTTTGAACGTGGGGAGTTCTTTAAACTCCGGAATACGTACATCATCCTGATAATCCATGCGCACGGGCTTTTTATCTGTCTTGTAATTTGTCGTTTCGCTAACCGTGATCGGGATTCCCATTCGTCGGAGTTTGGCGATAGTCTCTTCTGCCAGGCAGCCGCCTTTGTTTCGCCAGAACTCCATGCTCACGGAGAGTTTGTGCAAGTAGTTTTCCCTTGCCTCTTCCGGTAGGGTGCAAAGGAGAAATTTAAAATAGGATGACCAGGTCATGTTCTCCGGGAGGGTGATGGACTGCCAGCCCATGGCGGAGGTTCCCCCGTATAACCCGGTAAAGTTGACCCCGTTGACCCGGTTAATCATTTTGCCCCACGTGTCCGGATCTATGGCCCGGTAGAGTTTCAAGCTGGAAAGAGCCTGAGAGATAAACGGGCTAGCCACGCGTTGTCTTTCAAGAGGAACTCCTGCCTGATAGTAGAGATCATACAGGTGGTTGTAATCCCAGTGAAATTTTCCGTTGGCGGTCCAGATGTCCGTGGTAAGCCAGTCGTATATGGGGTAGGCGTTAAAGATATTTGCAGTTACTTTGTGTGTCCATTTCAAGTGTTTGTAACTGTGGTAATTCCTGTCCCGGTGAATAGCTTGCCAGCGATGGTAGCTTTCTTGCGTGCGAATCCCGATGAGACAACAAGTACGTTGAGCTTTTTTCTTCCGGTGATACCATTCTGCAAATTTGACTTGAAAATCGTAATCCCACATCTCTTCCGTGTAGAAATCAAAATCTTCTTTGCGGTAACAGGTTTCGGGCATATCCCTGACCCACAGGTTGCGTAAATTGTCTTCCCACGGGCGCCAGAAACGCTGGAACATGGAAGTACACGTGGAGACTTTGAACGGGATGCATACCCGGTAGACTTCCAGCAGGTCGGCGTTATCTGCGAGTGTACGATCCACGTACCGGATCGTCTCGTTGTATTGCACTTCGTAGTCCATGTGGAAAACGCCTAGTTTCCGTTTTAGTTTATGCTGACGGATATAGTCGATACAGAGGTTTAGTAAAACCCCGCTGTCTTTGCCGCCCGAAAAAGACACGTACACGTTATCAAAATCAGAAAAAATTCGTTCTAGGCGGTTTTGCACGACATCATACACACTTTTTTTTATTCTCATAAGCTGGAGGATATACCATTTTTATATACAATTTCCACTCTTTTGAAACTATAAAACCGTTTGTTTTGAAGGTTTCTGCATCTCGGGTGTGGGAAACGGCAAAAAGAGGTTGTTCCCCTGCAAATTCTTTTTTCGCGAAGTCAATCAAGGCGGATAGTAACGAGGAATTGCCTCCTGATACGTAATAATTATCAATACAGGCGCCCGTACTCTTTATGTCAATGGGCATGAAACCTTTCACAACTCCCTTCTCTGTTGCCACAAGCCATTTGTGGTGGACGGAGGTCTTGAACGGATAGTTGTTATTGTACCGGAGTACGGGAATGCTCATTACCAACGGTGCCACGAGTTGGTATAACCGAGGGTCCGTACCATGTAATTTTTCTATGTCCATAACCGATCGCTTTTTGCAAAACTAATAAAATTAAGCAATGGTTCAAAAGAATAATAAATAAACCTTTTAATATAGGCTTTACAAAGTAAATATCGAACGTGTATATTATCATCTGTTTCTTATGTGAAGTACTCGGGAAGGTAATTTGTATTATTTTTTTCATCTGTTTGCTGCTTGTGTTGTCGATTCTCGTGTTGTTTGTATAGGAGAGACTTACCCGAACGTGGTGAACGGGTTAAGCATTGGAACACGTGGACATGGAGCCCTATATGACGAAAATAAATCTATCGGTTTATCCCTCGGTTTCGTCCTCGTAGTCTTCTTCTACGCTGATACAGTTGAACGAGTAGATCGTTTTGTGAAGGTACCGTTCGCCCGGGTTCAAACGGGTGGAAGGAAAGCAAGGATGGTGGGGACTGTCCGGGAGCATTTGTGTCTCCAGGGCAATTCCCGAATAGGGACCGTAATGCTTTCCGCCTTTCCCGTTGGCCACGTTGATGTATTTACCCATGTAAACCTGCAAGCCGGGGTAATCCGACAGGATGGTAACCGTGATCCCGTTTTTCGGGTGGGACAACTCGGCCATGAGTTGGGGTTCTATCGGGTCTCCGAACGTGTAGCAATCATCCAACCCGTCTTCCTGCAAGGCGAGGAAAAGCGGTTTGTTGAAATCGAAAGCGTGTTTTTGGTCTGTTGAGAGGATAGTTCCTGTCGGGATTAAATCAGAAGTTGTTTCCAGATAGTGAGAAGTATAGAGCCGTAGTTCGTGATTCCCGATATTCTCGTCGGTCGGCCTTAAATTGAAATAGGGGTGTTGCGTGAGATTCACGTGTGTCGGTTGATCGCAACTAGCCTCGTAAATCACCCGGAACACGTTGTTTGCAATGGAATAACGAACCGTGACGTCCAGTGTACCGGGGAAACCGTTTTCCCCGTCCGGGCTAGTGTAGTGCAGAATGAGATGTTCGTTGTCCGGTTGTTCCACGTCCCAAAGGCGTTGATCGAATCCGGGCGTTCCCCCGTGGAGGGTATTTCCTTTTTCATTCTTGTTCAACACGTGAGTCTTGTTGTCAATCGTGATTTCCCCGCCTTTGATGCGATTACCATAGCGTCCGATGAGCGCCCCGAAATAAGGGTAATTATTCCGGTACTCCGGGTCAATATATTGTTCAAGGGTATCAAATCCTAAAACCACGTCAACAAGTTTCCACCTGCAATCGCGTACAAATATGTTTTTTATAATCCCGCCGAGATTACATACGTGAATTTTAAGGCATTCATTCTTGAGAATATATTCTTTCAGTTCCATGATCCATGATTTTAATCAACTCATAAAAATAAGCAATAGAATGTAATTTTCATTCGTGTTGAATATAAAATTTTAAAGAAAATACCTTAACTTTGTAGACATGTGGCGTTAGACCCCATTTTAAATTCTAAATTTTAAATCTTAAATTAATTAAAATGGATATAGGCGTGTTGGAAAAAAGATTTGAAGAGATTTACGGGACAAAGGTTGAACATCTGTACTTTGCTCCCGGGCGGGTAAATCTAATCGGGGAACATATTGATTATAACGGGGGACGGGTGTTCCCGTGTGCGTTGAGTTTCGGGACTTATTTGGCCGTGGCTCGTCGGGATGATCAGAAGATTGCTTTCGCCAGTATGAACCAAACTTTTCAAGTAGAATGTGATCAAAGTATTTTTGAGAATAAACCCAATGAATGGGTGAAATATCCTTTGGGTGTGGTGAAGGAGTTTTCGGATCGGGGGCTTGACTCGTGGGGTTTTGATATCCTGTATTTCGGGGATATTCCGAACGGGGCCGGGTTGTCCTCGTCAGCCTCGATAGAGGTTGTAACGGCGTTTATGCTGAACGATCAGTTGAATGTCGGGCTGGACGTGGTGGAGTTGGTGAAAATGTCACAACGGGCAGAGAATGTCTTCGTGGGCATGAATTGTGGGATTATGGATCAGTTTGCCGTGGGCATGGGAAAGAAGGAACACGCTATTGCGCTGGATTGTGGTACTTTGGATTATGATTTGATTCCGTTAAACCTTAATGGTTATAAATTGGTAATCACCAATTCAAATAAAAATCATGATCTGGTTACTTCCGAGTATAATGTGCGGCGGAGCCAGTGTGAACAGGCTTTAGTCGATATAAATCAGGAATTGAACGTGAAACATTTGTGTGATTTGAGAGAGGAAGAATTGGAGAGGGTGCGGGATTTGATTTCCGATGAAACCGTTTATCGTCGGGCTCGTCATGCCGTCTCGGAGAACGCTAGGGTAAATGAGGCCATTGACGTGTTGCAAAAGGGGGATTTGGTTCGTTTCGGGGAATTGATGAATGCGTCGCATCGCTCATTGAAGGAAGATTACGAGGTTACTGGTGTCGAGATGGATACGCTGGCGGAGGAAGGGCAGAAGTTGCCGGGCGTGCTGGGGTCTCGGATCACGGGGGGCGGTTTCGGTGGTTGCACCGTGAGCCTTGTGAAAGAAGACAACGTGCAGGAATTTATCGAGAAGTTGGCTCCCGTGTATCATGATAAAATTGGATTGAATGCCGAGTTTTACGTGGCGGACATTGGTGATGGTGTGAGGAAAATTTACTAAGTATAAACCATAACAATTGGAAAAATGTTGAACACGAGTTTTGAGTTCTGGGATTATTTCATTTTCGGGACGTATGCCTTAATGATTATTGCCGTGGGATTGTGGGTGTCAAGAGGTAAGAAAGGCGTGCAGAAGACAACGGAGGATTATTTCCTCGCGAGCAAATCGTTACCATGGTGGGCTATCGGGGCCTCGTTGATTGCGGCGAATATCTCTGCCGAACAGTTTATCGGGATGTCCGGATCGGGGTTCGCCGTGGGACTGGCTATTGCCTCGTATGAGTTTATGGCAGCCTTGACCTTGATCATTGTGGGTAAATTCTTTTTACCTATATTTATCAAACAGGGGCTTTACACGATCCCCGAATTCGTGGAAAAACGTTTCTCGACGAACTTGAAGACTATTCTTGCCGTTTTCTGGATCGCCTTGTTTATTTTCGTGAACCTGACTTCCGTGCTTTTCCTAGGGGCAAAAGCCATTGATACGATTATTGGTACTGGGAACGGGGAGTTATTCATTCCCGCTATCGTCGGGCTGGCCTTTGTTGCTGCGGCGTATTCCATTTACGGGGGACTATCGGCAGTGGCTTGGACGGATGTGATTCAGGTGGCCTTGTTGATCATCGGGGGCGTTATAACCACGCTTATCGCTTTGGATAACGTGTTGCCCGGTGGCGGTGTCGTGGACGGATTTAACCACGTCGTGGACACGGCGGGCGATAAGTTCCATATGATTATCTCGAAGAATAACCCGGAGTTTAAAAACCTGCCGGGTATTGCCGTGCTTATCGGTGGTTTATGGGTGGCAAACCTCTATTATTGGGGGTTCAATCAATACATCATCCAGCGGACGTTAGCGGCCAAGTCATTGAAAGAGGCCCAACGAGGTATTGCTTTTGCGGCGTTTCTTAAATTAATCGTGCCTTTGATCGTGGTTATTCCGGGAATCGTGGCTTTCGTGATGTACACCGAATCGAAAGACCCGTCCGTGACGGCTATGTTCGAGATGACGGGAGGAAATGATAAAGCCTATCCGTGGCTGATCGGGACGTTTGTACCCACGGGTTTGAAGGGACTGGTGCTGGCGGCATTGGCAGCGGCTATCGTTTCTTCACTGGCCTCCATGCTGAATTCGACTTCTACCATATTCACGATGGATATTTATAAACCTTACATGGATCGAGAGGCCTCACACAAAAAATTGGTGAGCGTGGGAAGAATCACGGCAGCCGTGGCGTTGGTGATTGCGGGTTTGATTGCACCCATGATGGCTAATTTCGACCAGATGTTCGTGTACATTCAAGAGTACACGGGGTTAGTGAGTCCCGGTATTCTAGCTGTGTTCCTGATGGGATTATTCTGGAAGAAGACTACGAACCAAGGGGCTATAACTGGGGTTCTGATCTCTATTCCCGTGGCGTTGTTGTTGAAGTTCCTGCCCATCGAAATGCCGTTCCTCGATCAGATGATGTACACGTTTCTGTTGACGATGGTAACGATTGGTATGGTTAGTTTGGCCACCTGCAAGACGGATGATGATCCGAAGGGTTTGGTGTTGACGTCTGAAATGTTCAAGACCGATAAGGTATTTAATATTTGTGCTTACGTGATTTGTATTTTGTTAGCCGTGATTTATACGGCTTGTTGGTGATTTAGGAAGAGAACGAGAAGATGTTTCGGGGGATAAAGGGTGTGATAAGCCCTTATCCCCAATTTATTTTCCTCGCACGGTCGGTACACGGTCGCTCATGAGCGACCGTGTACCGAAGGAGTACCGAGAGTGTACCGAAGTAGATCCCCGTTTTCAGCCTTATCTCATCTTGTCTTGTCGGGGATGTGGTTTACTATAAGCAGGTAAGTTTGGTAAATTAATTTGGGGAAAGCGACCTCGTCTCTTTAGGTATGTTCTTCAGCATATTTTGCCCTTTAAAGGCAAGATATTGTCATTAAAATTGTTAAGGGAGTTGTATCGAAAGAAAGAAAATATTAACTTTGAATTCATGTAAAGTAAGTGTTTCTTGTAATTAGTACTTATTGTTTTGACGAAATCAGAGGATGTTCTAATAAAAAAGTTCCGGGCTGGAAATGGTGTGATTTTCAAGGAGATTTTTGATCGATACTATCTCCCCGTGAAGTCGTATGGTTTCCAGTATGTCGAGGATGATGAGATTATTGAAGATTTCGTGCAAGATGCTTTCCTGAAGGTGTGGGAGAAACGGGCGGACTTTTATTTTGTTGCGGCGATTAAAAGTTTCCTGTATATGAGTGTCAGAAATGCTTGTTTGGATTACCTGCGTCACCAAAAAGTGCAACGTCGCAATGAGCCGGAATTAATCCTGTGGCTCACGGAAGAGGGGGAGGAAGAATTTATTCTTGAAGAGGAAGTCCATGCGATGGTGTACGATGCGATAAAGGATTTGTCGGAGCGATCCCGTCGGGTCGTGATTCTGACGATGGAGGGCCTTTCCAATCCTGAAATTGCGAAAGAGTTAGGGGTTTCCGTGAATACGGTGAAGACGATTAAATTACGTGCTTACAGGGTGTTGCGGGAACGGTTGAAGGGTATTCAGTGGTTGTTATTACTTCTTTTGGGCGTTTAAAGAATTTTTTTTTTACGAAGGGTGTCACCCTGTGGGGAGGTGTTCACGTTTTAGGGGAAATTTTTGAAAAATGGAGAAAATTGATCCTAGGATAGAGCTTGTTATTTATCGTTTTTTACGTGGGGAACTCTCCGCATCTGAACGGGAAATGCTCGAATCCTGGTTACGTGAAGGAAGGCATAGGGAGTTGTTCGAGAAAATCTGTAACAAGGAGAATATGCTGGAAAAGTCGTTCTATTTTGATCGACTGGATAAAGGGAGGGAAAAGACATGGAATCGTTTGGAACGGGCGATCGGATTGCGTCGTCGAGTCGTGTTGCGTCGTTGGTCGATTGCGGCTTCATTGATTGTTCCTCTTTTGATCGGTGTGTTATATCTGAACGAACGTCAGATTATCCCGGAAATACCGGGGCGACAGTTGGAACGAATTGTTCCGGGAATCTCTACGGCACAACTTTATCTGCCTGATGGTAACGTGGTCGATCTCGGTAAGGATAGTGTGTGTGATTTACAGTTGCTGGAGGGAGGACGTTTTGTGAACGAACGGGGTACATTGACTTACAAGGGGGATAGTTCGGAGGTGAAAGTGGCGCAATACAGTGAAGTTCGGATACCGAGGGGAGGAGAGTATAAGGTCGTGTTGCCGGACGGAACGATCGTGTGGTTGAATGCCGAGTCGTCACTTCGTTTCCCGACGTTATTCACGGGAAAGGAAAGAAAAGTGTATGCAAAAGGAGAATTGTATTTTGATGTGAAACACGATGATACAAAACCTTTTATAGTAGAAGTGGAGAAAGATTACTCGGTTCGGGTGCTTGGAACCGAATTTAACCTCCGGGCATACAGCGGTTTTCCCGTGGTAACAACTTTGGTGGAAGGACGTGTGCAAGTGAGGGGTGTGGGTAACACGGTATCGTTGGCTCCGGGACAGCAAGCGCTCGAAGTGTCAGGAACTCGTGACATTAAAGTGCTTGACGTTGATGTTGCTCCTTACGTGGCATGGCATGAGGGGAAATTCTATTTTGTTCATGCCCCGTTGAATAGTATAATGGAAGAGTTGGCGCGTTGGTATGATGTAGAGGTTGTGTTTGAGAATCCGGCAGTGAGGGAAGAATGTTTTACGATCGAGATGCAGCGGTTTGATGATTTTAACAAGGTGTTGAGATTAATTGAGCGAACAGGTATGGTGACCATCTCGGTGGATGGACATATCGTGACAGTAAAATAAAAAAACGGGAGATCTGGATCATCCCCCGCTTTAAGTAAGGTGCTTAAGGCACAATGTAAAATTTTAATTCTACAAAGTTATGAAAAAAATCAGAACGAGTGGGTTCTTTAGGCGAATCCATGGGAATTTTTTGTTGATGATGAGGTTGACAATGTTGTTCCTACTGATGACGTTTGTCTCGTTGACGGCCACAGCGTTGGGTCAACGAACGACGATCAAATTGGACAATGTTGATTTGCAAGTTGCTTTTAACGAAATTAAACAGAAAATGGGATACACATTCGTGTACAATGATCAAGTGGTGAAGAATGTGGGGAAGGTTTCTGTTAATGTTACGTCTTCGGATATAAAGTATATCTTGGCTAAATGTTTGGAAGGGACATCTCTCGATTTTTACATTGAAGATAATATCGTGGTGATTAAATCAAAAGCGGAGCAGGCCCGGGAGACGGAGAGAAAGCCGGTAACCGTGAAGGGGAAAGTGGTTGATGAGAAGAAACAGCCTTTACCCGGGGTTACAGTTTTGTTAAAGGGTACGACTTTGGGAGTAACAACCGGGGGAGAGGGTGATTTTTCGATTGTGATTACTGATACGACCAAGGCTGAACTCGTATTTTCATTTATCGGTATGGTGTCTCAAACAATCCCTTATAAAAGTATTCCTAAAGGGGAGTGGACGATCGTTTTGAAGGATGATGTACAGGAGATGGATGAAGTTGTTGTTACGGGTATTTATTCTCGTAAAAAGGAGAGTTTTACCGGATCATCAACAACCTATACGGCAAAGGAATTGAAAACTATCGGGAACCAGAATGTGCTTCAGAGTTTGAAAACGATGGATCCCTCGTTTGCGATCGTGGAGAACAATCAGTTCGGATCCGATCCGAACCGTCTGCCGGATATTAACGTGAGGGGTAAAACCAGCGTGATCGGTTTGACACAGGAGTACGAGGTCGATCCGAATCAGCCCTTGTTTATTTTGGATGGGTTCGAGACAACTTTAAAGACGATCAGTGATTTGAGTATGGATCGCGTGCAAAGTATTACGGTGCTGAAAGATGCGGCAGCCACGGCAATTTATGGTTCGAAAGCGGCGAATGGTGTTGTGGTGGTGGAGACGAAGGCTCCCGCTCCCGGAACATTAAGGTTAACGTATAATGGAAATTTAAATCTTTCTTTTGCTGATTTATCGGATTATAATTTGATGAATTCTAAGGAAAAATTGGAATTCGAACGTTTGGCCGGGTGTTACGGTGATTTGGATGCTAACGGGGAAATCGTGTCGGAATATGACCAGCGTTTGTATTACCAGCGTTTGGCCGAGGTGAAACGAGGGGTGGATACCTACTGGATGAGTGAACCGTTACGGTTCGCAACTTCTCATAGTCACAACCTTTTCGCCGAAGGAGGGGATGACAGGATGCGTTACGGCTTGGGATTCAGTTATAACAAGACGCAAGGTGTGATGAAAGGATCTGATCGGGATGTGATTAATGGCAACGTGCAATTGTTGTATCGCTACAAGTCATTGTCATTCAAGAATTACTTGAATTTGGATTACTCGATGTCTTCACGAGAGAAGGTCACGTTTTCAAAATTTTCACAGGCGAACCCGTACCACAGGAAAAAGAACGAGGATGGTGTGGTGGAGCAAGTGTTAGAGATTTACACTGATTCGGATGCAAATTCTCCTACTTATCTTCAGGAATTAAAGAATTATAATCCTCTATATGATATGACTTTAGGCTCTTCCGATGAAACCTCCTCTTTTGGTTTTACGAATAATTTCGAGATCGATTGGCAGGTGTTTGATGGTTTGCGGGCGAAAGGTCGTTTTAGTATTTCAAAGTCAACGGATCGGGGGGAAGTTTTTAAATCTCCCAATGCTTCCGATTATGCTGAAACCGCTTCAACGGAACGCGGGTCTTACCAGGAGACAAGAGACGAGAATTTGAGTTATGATGGAGATCTTAACGTGACCTACGCTAAATTGTTTAACGAGGTACACATGGTGAATGCCGTGGGTGGAATTCGTTTGGCTTCGAGCAAATCACAATCCAGTGGTTACAAGTCTATCGGGTTTATCGATGACCGTTATTCAAATCCTTCTTTTTCTTCAGGGTATCCTACGGGAGGTAAGCCATCGTATTTCACGAGCGAGAAGCGTTCGGCGAGTTATTATCTGAATGCCGGTTACGCTTATGATGATCGTTATCTGCTGGACGTGAATCTTCGTTCGGATGGTTCCTCCGTGTTCGGCTTGTCTCAACAATTCACCACAACTTGGGCTATCGGGTTGGCGTGGAACGTGCACAAGGAAGACTTTTTTCAGAATCAGAACTGGCTGAATTTTTTGAAATTGCGTTTTTCTATCGGTAATCCCGGAAATCAAAACTTTGATGCTTATATTTCCATGAACGTGTACAAGTACGCAACTGGTTACCCGAATCCTTTCGGGGTAAGTGCTATTGTTTCGACTTGGGGAAATAATGATTTGGATTGGCAGAAAACAATCGACCAGAATTATGGTATTGATTTGGCTTTTTTGAATAATCGGTTGAAAGTTACGGTTGATTATTTCTATAAAAATACCGATCCTCTATTGGTTTATGTTCAGACGCCGACCTCTACCGGAACCTCTACTGTTCCGATGAACCTGGGTAAGCAAGTTTCTCAGGGATTGACAGCAACATTGAATTATATGATCCTGCAGCGAGAGAATATGAGTTGGAATTTTAATTTTAATGCTCGTCATATTACTTATGAGTACCGGAATATCGGGACCGCCTTGGATAAGTTTAATCAGGAGAACAGGAGTTCTAATTTGGTGAGATATTACGATGGGGGAAGTCCTTCCGATTTGTGGGCCGTGCGTTCCGCGGGAATTGATCCAGCTTCCGGGCGAGAGATATTCATTAAAAAAGACGGGACGCAGACATTCGAGCATGATTATGCGGACGAGGTTGTTGTCGGGAATTCGGATCCGAAGGTGGAAGGGGTAATCGGTACTTCTTTCTATTACAAGGGATTTTCTGCTTCTGTCAATTTGCGGTATCGCTTGGGAGGACAAATATTTATGTCGACTTTATACGACAAGGTGGAGAATATTTCGGAAAATGCCTTGCAATATAATCAAGATAAACGGGCATTGTATGATCGTTGGCAAAAACCGGGTGACGTGAGTAAATATAAGTCTATCTCGTTGACGGATGCGACCCCGATGTCGTCTCGTTTTATTGCGGATGAGAATACCTTGAGCGGGGAGTCTATTTCTTTGGGATATGAAACTCAAGCCAAGTGGTTGCATCGTATCGGGGCATCCTCGATGACTATTCGGGGGTATATGAATGATATCTTCCGGATTTCCACGGTAAAGAATGAACGGGGATTGGATTATCCTTTCGCACGTACCGTGGCTTTTTCTCTTGGGTTAACGTTTTAATGAATTAAAGAGTTTGTTTATGAATATAGTAAGAAATATAAAATCGGGTTTGATTGCTGGCGTGATGTTGTTGCTCGTGTCGTGCAATTCATGGTTGGAGGTTGATCCTGACGATAGAATAATGGATAATTCTTTGTTTAAAGACAGGGAAGGTTTTCTTGCGGCTTTGAATGGCGTGTACTCGGAAATGAATGATCCGAAATTGTATGGGGCTAATTTAACCATGGGAATGCTTGATGTGATGGCGCAGTATTATAATTGCAGTTTTACGGATCATGATTATTCTGTCTATGCGAATTATTCATACACGGAAAAAGGGTTTAAAAGTACACTGGATAATATTTGGTCCGGGTTATATTCAATGATTGCAAATTGTAATGCTATACTTGTCCATTGTGGGGATGGGAATCCTGTTTTGTCTGATACCTATTATCGCCTTGTGAAAGGTGAGGTCCTAGGTTTGCGGGCAATGATGCATCTTGATCTTTTACGTATGTTCGGGCCTATTTATTCGGAAGAAAACAAGGGAATAAAATGTATCCCGTATATGACGAAAGCGGATCGGAGCATGCAACCGTTGTTGCCTGCCGATAGTGTGATGTATTATGTTATCAAGGATTTGGAAATGGCGTCAAGTTTACTTTCAACAGTTGATCCCGTTATCACGGAAGGAGCCAGGAATTATGATTCGAAGCAAGGTGCGAATGATTTGTATTACAGACAATATCGTATGAATTATTTTGCCGTGAATGCATTGATGGCTAGGGCTTATTTGTGGATGGGAAATACGCAGAAAGCAGGGGAATGTGCTCGGATCGTAATCGAAAAAGTGAGCAATGGGGATAAGCCTTTATTCCCGCTAGTAGATGTCGATTATATGACAAAGAATTCGCCGGACGGGGTGTTTTATCCAGAGGTGTTGTTTTCTCTTTACAATACTTCTCGCGAGAGTAAAGTGTATAAAACTTTTTTTGATCCTTCCTTGTCTATAGCCAGAATTTTGACTATGGCCGGAAATCTTTCGACGGGACGGGTGAACGGGACGTATGATGATAAGGATGATTATCGTTATAGAATGTGGGCTTCCACAATATCTAATAGTAAGGAGGTGACTTATTTGAATAAGTATAAAGATGAAACGGAGGCGGATTCCGCGTATCATTATCGTTATATGATACCTTTGGTACGGGTTAGTGAATTATATCTGATTGCAGCCGAGTGTGAATCGGATGTTCCGACGGCTCTTGAAAAGTATTTTAACAAGTTGCGTTTTGCCCGGAATTGCGTGAACCAAAATGCATCATCCGTGGAGGAGTTAAAGGGGTTAATTCGTTCTGAATACGTGAGGGAGTTTATCGGGGAAGGACAATTGTTTTTCTATTATAAGCGGAACGGTTTACAGACCATTCCCGATGGTGCAACGGCAAGTGGCACGATGAACATGCAATTGGAGAATTACGTCTTCCCGTTACCGGATAGCGAGACAAGCCAACGTGCGGAATCACAAGATAATGTTTCACAAGAATAAGTAATGGTTATGAAAAAAATATTATATGTTCTCGCTCTTGCATGGCTTGTTTGCGGCGTGGCGAGTTGTGAAAAAGAAGTTAAGGATTACGATGGACGGGAAGGGGTTTATTTCTACGTTCAGTACGGACCGGAATGGGGGGATACTACTATTTGGGCGAGCCAGTCTTTTACCCCGGTAGAGTTTGTTAAAAGCACGGGTGATTACCACGATGTGAAGTTACGGGTGATGACAACCGGAAGAATTAAAGGGTATGACAGAACGTTCCGGGTTGTCGTGGATAAGGATTCGACTACTGCTGTCGAAGGGGTGAATTATGATCCTTTCGATGAATTTCAGGTGGTTAAAGCCGGAAGTCATTATGCTGATTTGGTGATTCGTTTGAAGCGGGATGAGAGTATTCAAACCGAAGAACGGGTTTTAACGTTGAAGTTGGAGCCAACGGAGGATTTTGGGATTGGGATTAACTGGTGGGGAGAGGTTCCCGGGTTGTGGTCTAGTACTGGAGGAAATGATTTTGATGCTTCCATGCACAAGATTACCATGAATGATTTTCTCGTTCGACCGGCTCGTTGGATACCGGCAATCGATTATGAACCAGGGCAAACAGAAGGGGGACTTTGGGGGGCTTTTACGCGAAAGAAATATGATTTGATTTGCGAAAAGTTTAATTTGACGTATGATGATTTTGCCTCGGAGGTGACGATGCCGAATGCCAAACGGACAATGATTAAGAATTATTTCGTGAATTATTTGCAAGAACTTTACGACAAGGGTACTCCGGTATTGGAGGAAGATGGGCGTGCGATGTGGTTCATGGGGGTATCATGGAAATCAATCGTGGGACAACCTTGGATCCCGGCAGAATAATGGTTGAACAATGTAAATCTGATAATTATGAAACGAGTTATATTACTTTTTTTAACGAGCGTGTTCATTTGTTTGGCCGTGGCTTGTTATGACGACAAGGGTTCTTACGATTACAAGGAGGTGAACGAGATTGAAGTGGACAGCCTGGGAAAATCACATAGCGTGATCTTTAAGAAAGACACGTTGAAAATAACTCCCCTGCTGAAATTTACCGAAGATAGTTTGTCCTTGGATCGTTACGCTTACGAGTGGCTGGTGGTGCCAAGTACGTCTACCGAGGAGCTTACCCGTGAAGTGATTGGTACGGAACGTAATTTGGAATATTTCGTGGAGTTGGAACCAGCAACTTATACTCTTTACTTGAAGGTGAGAGATAAGGTCACCGGTTTGTTGTGGATGAATTATACTTCGCTTGTGGTTAGAACCGCGACCAGTTTGGGATGGTTGGTTATCGGGGAAGATGCCGAAGGATTTGTGAATTTGGATATGGTTGCCATGGCGGGTGATACGATTGTGTTATATAATCAATTATCGAATAACGGTTTACCACGGTTAAAAGATCCCAAGAGTGTCGTGTACACGGGACGTGTAAGAATGTCGTCTTACGCACCCCACGAGAGATTGTGGATTGCAACCGGGGAACGTTCGTACCACGTGAATCCATCAACCTTCGAGGGAGATCTGTCAAGTACATTTGAACCGTTGGTTTACTCGTATTTTGAGTTACCGGAACAATTGAATCCCGTGTACATGATTACTAAAGCAGCGGGTGGTGGCATGATGAATAGTTCGAGAACGGTTGTTTGTGAAGAAGGACACGTGTTCCATATATCTAGTTTTTTGTCAAGTAGTGAATATGCAGATCCGATAAATCGGACAACGGTTTCTCCCAACGTTTTGTTTAAAGCGTACCCTTATATTTTTGCTTCTTTGGGATACGCTTCCGGGGGAATACTTTATGATACCGATAATAATCAATTTTTAAGGTATACGAGTTATTCCACAACTTGTTCGTCTTTATCTGATAAGGCTGACGATGCTTTTCCGTGGGTGCAACCCGAGGGGCGTACGCTCGTGTACGGGGAGAATACCATGGATACCGAGGGTGGGGGATATGGTAATTCATTCGCCTTGATGAAAGATGCCGGGACGAACGGGTATTATATCTATAAATTTAAGGCTACTGGCCAGAAGGTGGCAGGATACGAGGTAAATAAGTCGCTCGCTACGGATATAGACAAGGCCGAGTTATTCGCTTTCGCCTCAAATCGTTCCATCCTACTGTATGTGGTGGGTAAAACTTTGCATGCTTATGATTACAAAAGAGGGTACGAGAAGAAGTATTCGGTAGAGCTGGAAGACGAGATCACGATGGTTAAATTTGATATTTTCTCGGGATATGGAGATTATAACGATTTATACGTGGCGACTTATAATAGTACTACGCGAGGAACTTTGCAAAAGTACGTGTTAGGAACTGATCAGAACACGTTCGAGTTAAAACCGGACGAGAAGTGTAAATGGAACGGGTTGGTGAAGGTGAAAGATATTGATTGGAAAAATGGTGTTCAATAGAATGAAGATAAAATTAGTTTTGTTTTGGATGATAGCGGCAATTTTGCCGCTGTCGTCTTTTGCCCAGGGGGTTGATTTTAAGGAGTTGACGATGCAAGAGGCTCTAACTCTTGCCGAGAAAGAGAAAAAAATGGTATTTGTTGATTTCTACACGACGTGGTGCGGGCCGTGTAAAATGATGTCTTCGAAAGTTTTTACGCGAGAGCAGGTCGGGGCCTATTTTAACCGGGAGTTCGTGAATTTGAAAGTGGATGCGGAGAAAGGGGAGGGAGTGGAACTGGCGAAAAAATACCAGGTGAAGGCTTATCCTACATTCGTGGTATTGAAAGCGGACGGGACGGAGGTTTATAGAACATCTGGGGCTCGTCCTGCGGAAGAGTTTGTCGACAAAATTCGTAAAGGGATTGATCCCAAGTGGTCGCCGGAGGGGTTAACTCGTCGTTATAAAAAAGGAGAGCGTACCCCGGAGTTGGTGAACGAATATGCCTTGTTACAAATGGAAACGGGGAATGGCGAGCTGGGAAATCAAGTGGTACGGGAGTATTTTGATAGGCTGTCAGATAAAAGAAGGGTGAAACCGGAAAATTTTTTTCTTTATACTCGTTATGCCTTAAATTACCGGGATCCGAAAGCGGACTACATGTTTGCCAATAAAGATCGTTTTGTAAAGGAGAACGGGCGGGAGAAAGTAGATAGTTTGCTGTATGGCTGGTTGAGACAGCAGATTATGCCTTTTGTTTCGGCCCGGATAATTTCGGGTATGGAGGTAAACGAGGGGGAATGGATACGGTTGAAAGAGAAGATCCGCAATGCGGCTTTGTCGAACGGGGAGGGGCTGGTGGAATTGGGAGAGATCGCCGAAGTACGGTTGAAAAATAACATGAAGGATTATTTGAATATCTGTCGGAAAAAGTTCCCACAACTGGAAGAACGAGATCGTTTCTCGATATTGGTAGGGTTTGGTTTTTTGAAGGAACAGGATGAAGAAATTCGACAGATCGCGGCGGATTTGTTGAGGGATAATCTAAACGTGGCGGAAGGATTGAATAATCGGGTGCTTTACTCGATCATGTTGGAATTAGAAGGAAAGAAGGAGTTCCGTTTACGAGCCGCAATTGATGCCGTGAAAAAGGGAAAAGTGATTGTGTCTTATTTTTCTAAGGAAAAATTTGTGCAGGAAGAACATGAGTTTGATAATCATGTGCTGGATATCAGTATGGCAGGGAAAGATACTTTATCCGCGGGGGTAAGATTTTTGTGTGATGAGTTGGCAACGCCGACCGCCAGAGGTACTAAGCAAAATCCGCATTTCAGTTTTATGATTGTGCCGGGAGAATTTGCCGTGTTGAAACTTGGTTTGGAAAAAGGAAAAGTACCCGTGGTGAAATGGGAGAGGGGAGGCTCTGTTTCCCGTGATTTCGTACGGTTGAATTATGACTTGTTGACCCCGGAAGAAGCGGGGTACAACCAGTTAATGGTTGATAATGTCATCCAAGGGGGAGATATTCGTGATTATCCCGGGGAGTTTCAGCGATCGTTTGATGCAAACAAGCGGAAAACGATGGAATTTATACGAGGTAATCCGGATAGTTATATTGCTCTTGTCAAGTTGGCCGAGCATTATATTTGGTTTGACGAGAATGAAGCGGAGGATATTTACAGTCGCTTCCCCGAAAATTTGAAAGGAAATCCTTATGGCCGTGTTATTGCTCAACGTTTGGAAAGAAGTCGGGATTTTAGGACGGGGAGGCCTGCCAAGAATTTCGAGAAGAAAGATATGAACGGGAAAACGGTGTCTCTTGAGAAGTTGCGGGGGAAATACGTGTTGTTGGATTTTTGGGGGAGCTGGTGTGGCCCTTGCCGGGAGTCTCATCCTCATTTGAAAGAATTGTACGAGAAATACAAAAAGCAAGTTATTTTTATAAACGTGGCCCAAGAGAACACGAGAGATTTGAATGAAGCCCGGAAACTTTGGAAAACGGCGGTGAAAGAAGACGGGATGACATGGACTCAAATATTGAATAACGAGGGACGGGAGACGTGTGATATGATCCGGTTGTTTAATATTTCTTCTTTTCCGACTAAAGTATTAATTGATCCGCACGGGATTGTGGTTGCAAGGATGGTAGGAGGAATGGTGGATGCAGGAGAGGTGTTAGAGAAAATGGTTGATTGAAACGAGAAATAAATAACCCCGCCGGAAGACGGGGTTATTTATTTTATAGTTGGTTCACAACTTCAACGCTGTTCATACCGGTCTGGATGGCCTCGATGTTCATCGGGATCATCTTGTGATGACGAGGGGGTAAAGATTTTTGCAAACCTTTTTCCACGTTGTCAAGTTTCACGATCGGTTTTACTTTCAAGAATCCACCAAGAACGATCATATTGAATACTTTCGGGTTCCCTTGCTCTGCGGCAATGGCGGTTCCCTCGATTTTGTAGATATTGATGTCTTTTCTGGTCGGTTCGTGAGTAATACCGTTCGGGTCATAGATCAAGGTTCCACCCGGTTTCACCATGCTCTCGAACTTATCCATGGATTGTTGGTTCAGGACGATAGCGGTATCGTATTTCGTTAAGATCGGTGAGCTGATGCGCTCGTCGCTCAGGATAACGGTCACGTTGGCAGTACCGCCACGCATTTCAGGACCGTAAGAAGGCATCCAAGCAACTTCCTGATCTTGCATAATTCCGGAGTAGGCAAGAATCTTTCCCATGGAAAGAACTCCTTGTCCACCGAATCCTGCTATAATGATTTCTTCTGTCATAATCTTTAATTTACGATTTATGATTTGGGATTTACGATTCTGATAATCTAAAATCGTAAATCTAAAATCTCAAATTATTAAATGTCTTTGATGTCTCCTAACGGGTATTTCGGGAACATGTTATCTACCATCCATTTGTTGGCTTCTACCGGGGTTACTTTCCAACCGGAGTTACATGTACCTACGATTTCCACGAAAGAAGTACCTTTGTCTTTCCGGGTGTTCTCGAATGCCTTGCGGATAGCGGCTTTTGCTTTACGTACGTTAGCCGGGGTATGTACCGATTGACGGGTTACGTAGCAAGTACCATCTAGTTGTGCAAGTAATTCGGTTAATTTCATCGGGAATCCGTTCAATTTGGCGTCACGTCCATAAGGAGTGGTTGCGGTTACCTGTCCCAAAAGGGTGGTCGGGGCCATCTGTCCTCCGGTCATACCGTAGATAGCGTTGTTAATAAAGATTACCACGATGTTTTCACCACGGTTACAAGCGTGCATGATTTCCCCGCATCCGATAGATGCTAAGTCACCATCACCTTGATAGGTGAACACGTAACGATCGGGGTGAACACGGCTGACACCGGTTGCAACGGCCGGAGCACGTCCGTGTGCTGCCTCTACCCAGTCAATATCCAAATAGTTGTAGGCGAGTACAGAACATCCTACCGGAGAAACACCGATGGTCTTGTCTTGGATACCCATTTCTTCAATCACTTCTGCGATAATTTTGTGAACCACGCCATGGGAACATCCCGGACAGTAGTGCATCACGTTATCGGTAAGCACGGGAGTTTTCTTGTAAACAAGATTCTCCTCTTTTATTATATCTTTTAATTCTACTGACATAGCTTATGCTCCTATAATTTGTTTTTCAAGTGCTTCAACGATCTCTTCCGGTGTCGGGATTACTCCTCCGAAACGTCCGAAGTGTTCTACCGGGATGTTATTGGCCACGTTCAAACGAACGTCTTCTACCATTTGACCGGCACTCATCTCTACAGTTAAGATTCCTTTCACTTGTTTAGACAAGCGTGCAACTTCTTTTTTCGGGAAAGGATAAAGGGTAATCGGACGAAGGATTCCTACTTTAATTCCTTTTTCACGGCATAATTGTACTGCTTTTTGGCAAATACGAGATGCAGATCCGTAAGCCACGAATATGTATTCCGCATCTTCACATTGGATTTCTTCAAAAAGAACATCGTTTTCTTCCATCATTTTGTACTTCTCTTGAAGTTTATGGTTGAATACCTCTTGTTTGTAAGAATCCAATTCCAAGGAAGTTACCGTGTTGTGAGGACGATGTGCTTTCTTACCGGTTAAAGCCCAGTTATCAGACATCTTGTCGATTTCTTCTTGTGTCCAACGGGGTTTGTATTCGCTTAATTGAACCTTTTCCATCATCTGTCCGATTACTCCATCGGCAAGGATCATGGCCGGGTTGCGATATTTGAATGCCAAGTCAAAACCAAGTCCTACGAAATCGTTCATTTCCTGAACGGAAGCGGGAGCAAGTACGATCAAGTGATAGTCTCCGTGACCACCACCTTTGGTTGCCTGGAAATAGTCACTTTGTGCCGGTTGGATAGTTCCCAATCCTGGGCCTCCACGTACAACATCAATCACCAAGCAGGGAAGTTCTGCTCCTGCCAAGTAGGTTAAACCTTCTTGCATCAACGAGATACCGGGGCTGGATGATGATGTCATTGCCTTTTTACCGCAAGCAGCGGCACCGTATACCATGTTGATAGAGGCCAATTCACTTTCGGCCTGCAATACGACCATTCCTGTTTCCTCCCACGGTTTGCGTAACATGAGAGTCTCCATGACTTCGGATTGCGGGGTAATAGGGTAACCATAATAAGCATCACATCCACAACGGATAGCAGCTTCGGCTAATACCTCGTTCCCTTTCATTAATTTTACTTCTGCCATTTTCGGTAGTTTTTATTCTTATTGTACATTCATTTTGTAAACGGTGATCACCGAGTCCGGGCATACCAACGCACAGCTGGCACATCCAATACATGCTTCCGGATTTACCATCTCGGAGTAGTGGTATCCTTTACCATTCACTTCTTTTGCCAAGTCAAGAGTTTTGGTAGGACACGCAACCACGCAAAGGTTACATCCTTTGCATTTTTCTTTGTCAACGACGACAGCGCCTCTAAATTTTGCCATAATTGAATTGATTATGATTTATAAATAAATTCTCTTTTTGCCTTATACTTTGTAACACATTTACGGGATAAAATTACAAACTTAAATTGAATCATGAAATAGTTTTCCTGTATTTTAACATTGTTTTACTTTCATGTTAAGGCGATTATACCGGAGCTTTTCCCGATTCAATTTCAATTATTTCGTATGATCCGCTGCGAATCGTTTCAAACGTTCTTCCAGTTCCGGCATCCGGTTGAGTCCGGTTTGAGAAACACAAGCGCGAAGACCTTGTTTCTTGGACCCCGTGTCACGCAACGGGATGGCTGATATACCGTAATACAGAATCTCTTTCGTGAGGTCCCCTCCGGAGAAGCCCGGGTAGATAATCGTGAAATAGAATCCGTCAGCGATGGGTTCTTCCAAATCTCGGTCATATACGATCTTGAAACCGTATTTGGTGAACAGTTCTTTCATGGCATGGGCTCTCTCCGCGTATTCCCGCACCCCGTCGAGGATATTGATGCGTCCCTCGTTGGCAGCTTTCAGGATAGCGGCCATGGCGTACTGGCAGGAGTGAGTGGTCCCGGATGATAAGGTGTAGATAATCCGGTTCACGATAGTGTAACCCAAGGTTCCCATTCCCCCGAAACGATCGTGCAGGTTGTCGTATTTCCTGTTGTATAAAGCGTCAGAAATACACATGATTCCCAAACGTTGTCCGGCGTAACTGAATAGTTTGGAACCGGAGATCATGACGATGTAGTTATCCGTGTATTTCCCAACTGACGGTTGGAACGGAGCTTTACCCGGTACGGAAAGGTCCCGGCGGAAGTCCATGGCGAAATAGGCCAAGTCTTCCAGCACGATCACGTCATATTTGGTGGCCAATTCCCCGATAATTTTCAGTTCATTGTCGGTAAAACATATCCAGGCCGGGTTGTTCGGGTTACTGTACAGAATGGCGGCAATGTTTCCCTTTGAAAGGTGTTCTTCCAGTTTTTCCCGTAATTTTTCACCCCTGTAATTGTATACGTCAAATGATTCAAACGGTTTGCCGATTACTTGCATCTGTGTTTTTTGTACGGGGAATCCCGGGTCAATGAAAAGAACGGTATCTTTTCCTTTTTTGCATTCCGTTACAGCCATGAATGCGGCGAAGCAAGCTTGCATAGAACCCACGGTCGGGATGATGCCTTCCGGTTTAATGTCGATGTCCACGAAGTTCTTCACGAATTTAGAACCTTCTTCTTTGAATTCCTTGTGTCCTTCGAGCATCGGATAGAATTGAGCACATCCGGCACGTAGCGCCTCAATCTCGGCATCGATACCTATTTTAGAGGGGGCAAGTCCGGGAACACCCATTTCCATGCGAATGAATTTCTCCCCGCTTTCGGCTTCCACCATGTTAACCACTTTCACGATGTCGCGTATCGTGGCGTCTTCCATGTCACTGATCCCGCAAGCTTCTAGCTTCTGGTCAACGATTTTTTTATCAATTAGATTGTTTTGCATGACTACTTTATATGATTTATTCTATTTTTTCTCAGCATGTACGCGAGTTTAATAAAAAATTGTCATTATATATTCCGAAATCGTTTTAAATTTGAAGTGGCGTGTCTAATTTAGTTTGATTCTGAAATTGATTATTTCGTTTTTTCTTGTGTCCTGCAAATGATTCGATGTATTCTTGTTTAGTATCCTTTCAGGGGGGAGCAATAATAGGGTTTTCCTACTGTAAAAGTTTGTCCTCAATGTTTTACTCTCTTTTTGTAATTGTTGTTGCTCTATTGGCAATGGGCTATGCATGGGCGTTGAAAGGGTGATGAAAGGGAATAGGGAGGTTATTATAGTTGTATTTGTACGTTATAGGAATGGGTGAAGGATGGCTGTGTAATATAGATGGATGTATTTCGTGATTCTTAAATACTTTCTTGGACACACCCTTTCGAATCTGTTTTTGTTTTCGTAGTTTTGCACGATGATAATAGCAAAATTGAGATGTTGATAGGGCATCACATTTTCAATTTTCAATTTTCAATTGTTATGAATCTGGAATGGTACATTGCGCATAGGTTGTTGAGAGGAGACGGCACGAAATCCGTGTCGGTGCCGATCGTGAGAATCGCGATTGTCGGGATTGCTTTGGGGTTGTGCGTGATGTTATTGTCGTTGTTTATTATCACTGGTTTTAAGTACGAGATCACAGAAAAGTTGTCGGGTTTCACGGCTCACTTGAGTGTGGTGCCTTTTGTTCCCGGTTCTGTAGGAGAGGGGGGTGTAGTCCGGGCATCGGAGAGTTTGCTAAAAGGCTTGGAAGAGGTGGAAGGCGTGAAGAACGTGTACGGGTATATAGAGAAACCTGCAATCTTTAAGAGCAAGGAGGAAATTCACGGGGTTGTGTTGAAAGGGGTGGATATGGGGTATGATGCCGTTTTTTTTCGGGAGAACTTGAAGAAGGGGGAAATGCCTGATTTTAAAACAGAAAGAGCATCGAACGAGATATTAATCTCCGCATCTGTGGCGGATATGTTGGGAATCGGTGTCGGGGAAAAAGTTGCGGCCCATTTCGTGCAGGACCCTCCGAGAGCGAGAGTATTTACCGTTGCCGGAATTTACGACACGGGTTTCAAGGAGTATGATGACGTGATGGTGTTGGTTGACGAACGACATCTGGCAAAATTGAATGACTGGGGACCGGGGGAGGTTTCTGGGATAGCCATCGAACTGGAAGATGTGGAGCGATTAAATGAGGTGGTAAAGGGTGTGGAGAATGTCGTGTATGATGCAAGCGGGAATTACGAGGTACAGACGCTTGCCGATGTGGCCCCGCAGATTTTTGATTGGTTGGCCTTGTTGAATATGAACGTGTGGGTGATTCTGATTTTGATTGTCGTGGTGGCCGGTTTTAATATGGTGTCGGGACTATTGATTTTGATCTTGGATAAGACTTCGTTGATTGGGATATTGAAGGCGTTAGGGTATAAGAATGTTTCCTTGCGAAAATTGTTTCTGTATATATCGGCGGGATTGATTATCAAAGGAATGTTGTGGGGAAATGTGCTGGCCTTTCTTTTGGCGGGAATTCAAGCAATATTCCGTGTGATTCATCTTGATCCTGTGACATATTATATGGATACGGTTCCAATTAATTTTAGTCTCGGGTACGTGATATTATTGAATGTAGGGGTGGTTGTGGTAACCGTTTTAATGCTGATTGTGCCGACTATGCTGATCTCCAAGATCAACCCGGTGAAGGCGATTAAATTCGAGTAAAGTTATGAACGTGAAAAATGATATTTGCGTTATTAGAGATTCTCTCTTGGATTGGTTGAGGGAACATCGTCATGGTGTGATGGGGACGGTGATTTTTCATCTCGTGCTTGCTATCTTTTTAGTTTGTGTCGGGATTTCACGGTTGGATTCACAACAGAGAATGGAGATCGAGATCGATATGCCGGAGCCGGAAATTGTTCAGCAAAAACAGGAGGAACAGGAAAAGAAAGAGCAGATTCTTCGTCAAAGTGCAGACGAGGAGGTAAATGAAATGTTGCGTTCGTTGGCCGTGAACGAGGATGTGGTGAAGAAAAATGCAGAACCCCCGCCTCATGAACGGGTGAAAGAGTATATCGAACAAATTCAGGAAGAAATTGATAGTGATTACGGAGGGCGTTACCGGGCGAATAAAAACAAGCATTACAAGGAGGATAGTATTCGAGCCCAGCGAGATAAGAAGGAACGGATGTTGGATTCACTTCAATCCACGGTATACGTGGGGAAAAGTAGCGTATCGTATAATATAAAAGGGCGTTACAAGACTTATTTGCCGATTCCCGTGTATAAATGCGAGTTCGGTGGGAAAATCGTGGTAGCGGTAGTCGTAAACCGACAGGGTCGAGTTGTTAAAGCCGAGGTCGTGGATACGGAGTCCGATAAAGATGACGCTTTGCGGGAGGTGGCCGTGGATGTGGCTTTGAAATCGGAGTTTAACGCTGATGAGAAAGCCCCGGAACGACAGGCGGGAACGATCACGTATAATTTTGTCAAACAATGACATTGTTTACTTCTTCTATTTTTTCCAGCTTTTTCAGGTTGTTGTATCCCCGGGCGTGTGTGGTATGCGGTGACGTTCTGGTTGATGGAGAACCTTTTTTGTGTTCAGCTTGTTTGAGCGGTTTACCTTTGAACGAGGGGGTTGATGAGGAGGCGGATGAGGCGCTTGCGAATGATTTGGGAGTCGGGTATTTGTACTGGTTGTTTCGTTATGACCGGGCAAGTGATTTCCATAAATTAGTGTATGCTATCAAGTATCGTTCCAATAGAGAGTTAGGCGTGTGGGCCGGGAAGATGCTGGGAGAACGGATGCAAGATGACAGAGGGATAGATTGTGTTATTCCCGTACCGTTACATCCCGAACGGGAGAAGGAACGGGGTTTTAACCAAGCTTTTATGATTGGCATGGGGATTGCAAGTGTTTTAGGAGTTCGGGTGGAGTCGGGTGTGTTGAGTCGAGTGGTAAACACTCCTTCGCAAACAGGTTTGGAGCGGGGACAGCGGGCTGATAACGTGGCCGAGGCTTTCGAGTTGCGGGATACGGTTTGTGTAGAGGGATGCCACGTGTTGTTGGTGGATGATGTCGTGACAAGCGGGGCCACTATCCGGGCGTGTATGATTGAATTGAGTAAAATCAAGGGGGTGCGGGTGAGTGTTGCTTGTCTAGGAAAGTCCGGCAGCATCTAAAAAAACTTGAATCTTAAATCTAAAATTGAAAGGATTTTAGCTTTTTTTCCCTAGTTTTGTAAAGTTAATATTTTTGAGGACTATGAATAAATTTTTTTGGAACGGATTCTGTTTTGTTGCTATTATCGTGGCGTTGATTATATATGCCTGTGCAAACAGGGGTTACCCGCAGGGAGGAGAGAAGGATGTGACACCCCCTCAGGTTATCAAGGAGGTTCCGGAATCTTTTTCAACGAATTTCAAGGGAAAGCAGATCGATATTTATTTCGACGAATATGTTCAATTAAAGGATATTAACAAAAAATTCGTGATGTCTCCCCCGATGAAGAAGAAAGCCCGGGTGAGCTTGCGGGGAAAATACGTGCGGGTGACGTTTCAGGATTCTTTGAAACCGAACACGACTTACACGCTGGACTTTGCCGACGCAATCGTGGATAATAACGAAGGGAACCCGCTTGGTTTCTATCGGTACGTGTTTTCCACGGGGCCGCAACTGGATTCGATGGAGCTAGGAGGACAGGTCATTGATATGCAAACGCAGTTGCCCGTGCTGGGAGCCACCGTGATGTTCTATCAGAATACGGCTGATTCCGTTCCGTTGACAGATTTGCCGAGTTATGTGGCTAAAACGGATAGTGCCGGAATGTTTCGGGTGACCAATATTAAGGATGATACTTATCGGGTAATGGCAATCGATGATGCGAGAGGAAATTATTTGTTTGTGCCTTCAGAGACAAAAGTGGGTTTCATTGATTCTTTGATTCAGACTATATCGTTCCCCATGACAGTTTACGATACGATTCACCCGGATACAACGGTTGTCGAGGGACGGAGAACGAAGAAGGGAATGGAGTTCAAAGTGGTGTCAAAAGACACGATTGTTCGGCGTGATTTCACCATGTTTGGGCCGACAAACTTGTTTATCCCGATGTTTGACGAGGAAAAGACTCAATTATATCTGGTTGATGAGGCTCGTAAGGAACGAGAGCGATTGGATTTTACTTTCAGTATTCCGGCTGAACATCAGTTAAAGGTACGATTGCTTGGACTGCATTTGTTGGATAAGGTTAGTCAGGATGATTGGTATATCGAGGAGCGTTCTGCCGGTCGAGATACGATTCAATTGTGGATAAAGGATTCTTTGGTGTACAAGATCGATTCGCTTGTGGCTGAGGCCAGTTATTTGCGGACGGATTCGCTCGGTAAGCGAGTGTTGCTTGCGGATACGATTAAATTCTATTACAAGGACAAACCGGAACCCAAGGGGAAACGTAAGAAGGAACAGGATTCCATCCCGGTGATCAAGTTTATGGAGATTAGCGCGGGCGTCGGTAGCACGATGGATTTGAATAAGAACATAACATTGGAGTTTGATCGTCCGATCGTGGAGGACGGGTTGAAGAATATTCAGTTGTTGGAAATGGTGGATTCTGTCTTGACCCCGGTCGACTTTAACTTGAAACATGACAGTCTGAAAATTCGTAAGTATTATTTGGAGTATAAATGGAAACCGGAAACGGAATACCGGTTGTCGATTGATTCGATGGGTATATATAGTATTTACGGGTTGTATAATAACAAGCTCGTGAAGGATTTTAAAACGAAAGCGGTTGAGGATTACGGGAATATTATCGTGAACGTAAGTGAGGCAACAACCCCGATTATCTTACAACTTTATCAGGGTGATAAGGATATTAAGGTGCTGGAGGAACGAACGATCAAGGGAAATGGTAAAGTCGTGTTTGATTACTTGGGAGAGGGAACTTACATGATCCGGGCAATTCTTGATCGGAACGGAAACGGGAAATGGGATACGGGTAATTACTTGAAACATTTGCAGCCGGAAGAGGTGAAATATTTGCCCACGGAGATAAAATTGAAAAAGAATTTCGATGTTGAGCAAGACTTTGACATGAGTAAAACGTATAAGAGGGAAGATCCGAGTAAAAGGAAGAATACAGAAGGAGATAAAAAAAGAAATAGAGCTAATCGATGAGAGCGATTATACTGATAGTTACATTGTTTGTGAGCCTTCCTGCCATATCGCAGAAGAAGTTGCCTAACGTGATAGAGAAACTGACTTACAGGGGCTATTACAACTGGAGCTTTATCTGGATTAACGCGGGTTCGGTGGAAATGACCGTACAGCCTTCCGATAAGTATCCGAATGCCCAGTGCATATTTGCCGTGGGGTATTCCAACCCTTCGTGGGATTGGGTGTTCAAGTTGAGAGATACGTTGATTTCGCATCATGATAGCATGACTTATAAACCTTACGAGTTTTCGAGAAAAGCGCACGAGGGGAATTACCATAAAACGTTCGATTACGTGTGGGATTATGATAGCGGGGTGATTCATGCTAATATACACCGGATCGGTAAATACCAGCGTAAAGATACGATTAAATTGTTGCCGGACACGTACGATATGTTGTCCGTGGCGTGGTATGCAAGGGAATTGGATTTTGATAACTACAAGAAAGGAGACCAGATCCCGATACGTATTCTACTGGACGATAAAGTGTATGATTTATATGTTCGTTATTTGGGGAAAGAAAAAGTGAAAACGGATAGCGGGCGGCGGATGTGTCACGTGTTTTCTCCCTTGCTCGTGGCCGGTGACGTGTTTAAAGGGGGAGAGAATATGAAGGTATGGGTAAGTGATGACGAGTATCGTATTCCCGTGATGGTTGAGGCCAAGATTATCGTGGGATCGGTGAAAGGAATCTTGGATGAGGCCAATAGTAAGTTTTAGCAATTAAAATTATTGATTACTATGAAAAATATCGTATTTGTTTTCGTGATGGTTTTAATGTTAGGTTCTTGTAAGGATGCCACGAAGAACCTGATGCCTTCCGTGACAGGAAAAATCAATCAGGTATTGGTTATTGCCGAGAAAAATATGTGGGATGGTGCCGTGGGTGACACGATCCGGGAATTCTTTGGACAAGATCAGGATGGATTACCTCAGGCTGAACCTATTTTTGACGTGTTGAATTTGCCGGAGAAGTATTTCGACAAGAACATGAAAGGACACCGTAACGTATTGCAAGTCGTGATTTCTCCTTCCGTAGACTCTGCTTACGTGCGGTATGCAGATAGCCCGTGGGCCAAAACTCAGAAGTATGTAAAAATTGCGGCTCCGGATCGGAAAACCTTTTTTAAGTTGTTTGATGAGAATAAATTGAAAATCCTTGGCATATACGCCAAGGCCGAGCGTGACCGGTTGATATCGGTTTACAAGCGGACGGCGGATACTCGTATCTTTAACTTGTTCAAGAAAAAGTATAATATACTGTTGTATTGTCCTACCGGGTATTACGTGAACAAGGACACGACGGATTTCGTGTGGATGTCGAGCGAAACCACGAAAAATAGTAAAGGTATCATATTCTTCACTGAAAAGTATGAACATGAAAGCCAGTTTAATTACGCGATTATTTTTGATCGGGTGAACGAGGAGTTGAAAAAACATATTCCCGGTCCACGTGAAGGATCGTATATGGCATTGGATATGGAGGTGCCTTATACTGCCGTGCAATACAAGTATAACGGGCATTATGCCGTGTTGTTCCGGGGGCTGTGGATGGTTGAAAATGACTTCATGGCGGGACCGTACGAGTTGAATGTGGTGCTGGACGAAGAATATCAGCGGGTGATTTATATGATGGGGTACGTGTACTACCCGAACGAGGAGAAACGGGACATGATGAAACAAGTGGATGCTATCCTAAACACCATGGTGATTGATTATAAAGATAAAGAAGAGAAGACGAAGTAATCAATGAGATATTTGATATTATTTTTGGTGATAGCATCCGCGTGTACGGATGCTATTTCCGTGAATGTACGAGACGGGATTGAACGGTTTGAGGCTTACCGGAATTTGGTGAAAGGTAAGCGAGTTGGTATCGTGGCCAATCATACGTCACGAGTGGACACTGTGCATGGTGTCGATTTCTTGTTGGGCAAAGGTATTAACGTGGTACGGATTTTTTGTCCGGAACATGGGTTTCGGGGAACTGCCGATGCCGGGGAGACAGTGGGAGATTATATTGATGCAGGAAGTGGCTTGAAAGTGGTATCCCTGTATGGGAAGAAAAAGAAACCGCAGCCGGAGGATCTGTCGGGAATAGACGTGATGATTTTTGACATGCAGGATGTGGGAGTACGTTTCTATACTTATCTGTCCACGTTGCATTACGTGATGGAAGCCTGTGCGGAACAAGATATTCCGCTGATCGTGATGGATCGTCCTAATCCGAATGCTTTTTACGTGGATGGCCCGGTCCTGCAGAAAGAGTTTAAATCTTTTGTCGGGATGCACCCGGTTCCGGTCGTGTACGGGATGACGATAGGTGAATATGCCGGAATGATTAACGGGGAAGGCTGGTTGAAAGATAACGTGATTTGTAATCTGACCGTAATTTCTTGCGAGGGATGGAAGCGGGAACAGCCTGTGACGTTGCCTTATGCCCCGTCTCCGAATTTACCGGATTCAGTTTCTATCATACTTTACCCGTCAACTTGTTTTTTCGAGGGAACGGTAATTAACGAAGGGCGCGGGACATTGCATCCGTTTCAAGTGTTCGGGCATCCGAGTTTGAAGGGGATGCCTTATTCTTATGTGCCTCGCCCGATCAAGGGTATGAGTATGCAGCCCAAATGTAAGGGGCAAACCTGTTACGGGATGGATTTGCGAGGGGAATATTACACTATTTTAAAAATGAAACGTCTGAATTTGGCTTGGTTATTGCAGGCTTATCAAGAGTATAAAGGCAAGGAACCCTTTTTTAATGCTTTATTCAATAAGTTGGTAGGGAACGATAAAGTGCAGCGACAATTGAAAGAAGGAGCGACAGAAGAAGAGATTCGAGCCGGATGGCAGGATGAGGTTGCAGGGTTTATGAAAGTGAGAGAAAGGTATTTGATTTACGATTGAGAAGACGTGGTTAGCGGGAGGTAATCACCTAATCTAAAATTGTAAGTTAATTGGATCATTAAATCTAAAATCGTGATGTGGCGTTTATTAAAGTATTTCTTTATTTCACTGTTAGTATTGGTGATATTAGTGTGTGCTTCGATAGGCATCGTATTGAATTTTATCTTTACCCCGGAGAAGTTGACTCCTATCGTGGAGAAAAGTGCCAATGAATTTTTGAATGCGGAAGTACACTTTGATGCGATCAAGTTAACCTTTTTCTCGACTTTCCCGGAATTCGGGCTTGAGATGCGAAATGGTAGCGTGGTGACGAAAGTCTTTCAGGATTCGTTGAAACAGGAGAATGTTTACGCCGCTACTGATTCATTGATGAGTTTTAAGCGTTGTCGGCTGATTGTGAATCCGATGGCTTATCTGTCTCGGAAGGAAGTTATCGTGAAAGAATTGCGTTTGGAAGAACCGCAAATATACGCTTATATTGACACGAACGGAGTACCCGGTTGGAATGTAATGCGGGAGTCTGCTGAACAGGATTCCGTGGTCATGGTGGAGACGGATACGATTCAAGAAAAAGTGATTGAGGGTATAGATATTCGTAACATTCGTATCGAGGGGGGAAAACTCGTGTTTGATGATCGTGCGAATAAACTTTATGCCCGATTGGAGGGGGTCGGATTGAAAATCGATGGAAATTTTATGGAGCGGAAGGCTGACTTGCAGTTGGATGTGAAAGCAAAGAATATTCTTTTTTGGCAGGAAGGTAATTTACTCGTGAAGCGTTTGCGGTTTGGATTGCAAACAGGAATGCGTTTGGATCGAGATTCTATGCTTTACGTGTTGGATAAAGCTGTTATGAGGGTTAATAGAATGAAATTCGGGGTCGGAGGACGTTTGCAGGCAGATTCGTTAAATCATTTGTTGGACGTGGACCTGACCTTTGGGATAAAGGTTCCTTCTTTGAAAACTCTGCTTGACCTTGTTCCGGAAACAGTACTTAAACATGATGAAAACGTGACAGTATCGGGAGAGGTGCTATGCCGGGGAACGTTGAAGGGAAAATATGGAAAGGATCGGGTTCCCGTGTTGGATGCTCGTTTCAAAATAAATGAAGGTTCCGTGAAATATGAGGGGATGCCTTATTCGTTGGATAAGTTGGATGTTGACTTGGAAGGTGTCGTTGATTTACAGAAAGAACAACCTTCGTTCTTGAAATTGAATCGGTTTTATGTGAAGGGGACAGATATGGATGTGGATTTAAATGGCCGGGTGGATCAATTACTTTCTAATCCTTTGATTACGGCAAGCGTGAAAGCGGATGTCGATTTTTCTATATTGCCCCAAATATTCCCGATACAAGAGGGGGTGACGTTAACGGGAAGTTTGAATGCCGGGCTAAAAGGAAATGTTTTATTGGCTGACATAAAGAATAAAAACTATGGAAAACTGGATATTCGAGGAGGGTGTCAATTAAAGAATGTCTTGTTAGCCAGCGAAAAGGATAGTTTGAAATTACGTTCAAAATCTGTGATATTGGGATTCGGAACCAACATGGAAGATAAGACTATCTTGCAGGAAAAGAACCTGTTGAATGGAATCTTTGGTTTTGATAGTGTCGATATACAGTGGAAGAATGCTTTAACCTTTCACATGGATACTTCTTACGTGAAGGTAAAAACTTCTCCCTTGCGAGATACCACGGCTGTCGCTTCTATGTCGGCAGACATTCGTTTCGGGTGGATTGACTTGGTGATGGGTGACTCCCTGCGGTTCCGGATGGGAAATAGTGTGGCTAATTTTGCCTTGGCTCCCTCACCGGAAGATAAAAAGCTCCCGTTGGTAAAAGCGAAGGTCAATATGGATAGTTTACGGGTAAGAGCTAGAGGGAATCGTTTACGGTTGGCGAATGCCGGATTTGATCTTTCGGGAGTTCCAGACCGGAAAAATAAACGTCAATGGCTTGTCAGTGGTGTGGTTGGCTTTAAGGATATGCGGGTATACACCCCCTTGTTTCCTCTGCGGATGCGTATGCCGGGGACGAAGATTACTTTAAGTCCCGGACATATTAAATTGAATGGTGCAAAGTTGAAGATGGGACGTTCTGATCTTCTGTTAACCGGGGAAGTATACAATCTGGCGGGTGCATTTTTGCGGCAGGAGGATTTGAAAGCTAATTTGAAGGTGAGATCGAATATGATCAATTGCAATCAATTGATGAAAGCCATGGAAGTTGGGGCTGCCAATCGAATAAAGATGAAGTGGGGGACAGAAGAGGAATTGAGTGAGGATGAATTGTCTGATGTGGATTTGGCGGCTGATTCCACGTACGTGGTTGACTCTACCATGTCTGTTTTTGTTGTTCCTCCCGGTGTTGATTTCACGTTTGAAACGAATATAAAAAAGGTGTTATACGGGAAATTGGAATTGGATAGTATTCACGGGAAGGTGGTGATGCAAAATCAATGTATTGAATTGTCTGATTTGAGTATGCGTTCTATGGCGGCAGATGTGAAGACCACGATGCTGTATAAGGCTTCCGGAAAAGAGAAAGCGTACACTGGTTTTGATTTGCGAATGGATGATATTGATGTGGGAGCATTAATTAATTTTATGCCTTCCCTAGACACTATTGTACCGATGTTACGTTCTTTCGATGGTTTGGTAAATTTCCATATGGCAGCAGAGACTGAGCTGGATTCCACGATGATGGTTGATTTGCCGACGTTACGAGCCGTGGCTTACATTGATGGTAAGGATTTGGTATTGATGGATGGAGAGACGTTTTCGGAAATTTCCAAGATGCTGATGTTTAAAAATAAGGAACGTAATTTGATTGATAGCGTGGCTGTGGATTTTCGTATAAAGGATGGCATGATTGAAGTATTTCCCTTCTTGGTCGAGGTGGATCGTTACAAGGTAGCAGTAGGGGGAGAGCATAAAATAGATATGACATTTAATTATCATATTTCCGTGCTGAAGTCGCCGGTACCTTTCAAATTAGGAGTAGACATTTATGGGTCTATGGAGAAGATGAAATTCAAGATCACGAAGGCTAAATACAAGAACCTGTTTATCCCTTCCAAACGGGCGAAAGTAGATAGTGCACAGATTAATGTACGAAATCAGATTCGTCAGATGTTGCAGGCGGCGAAGAAGTGAATATAATGAATAGGAAATGAATACAGATTTTACAATCAGAACTGCTCGGCAGTCCGATACCGCAGAACTCAGCGACTTATTTCAAAATACAGTCCTCACAATAAACAAACGAGATTATTCACAGGCAGAAGTGGAAGATTGGGCGTCATGTGGTAATGATCTCTCTCGTATAGAAGAAATGATTAGGACACATTATTTCATTGTGGCCGTTAATCGGCAGGCGCAAATTGTTGGCTTTTCATCTATAACAAAACAGGGATATTTGCATTCCATGTTCGTTCACAAAGATTTTCAAGGTAGAGGCATTGCCTCGATGCTTTTAGATGAAATAGAACAGTATGCAAATATAACCGGAATTATGCGGATTATGTCAGAAGTTAGTTTAACTGCTCGTCCGTTCTTTGAAAAAAGAGGTTATATTGTCGAGAAAGAGCAGAAGCGCAAGGCAAATTTACTTTCTCTTACAAATTTTTGGATGGCCAAGGGGGAGACGAAATGAAATTTTATAAGGGACGTATTCCAGCTTGTGGTGTCTTTTGTGGAGGTTGTCCGATGTACATGAGAGAAGAAAGACCTTGTCAAGGAGCCGACTTGAATCGTTCTCGTTGTGAAAAATGTAAAACATTTCATTTATGTTGCTTGGAGAAAGGGATAACACATTGTTTCCAATGTACGGATTTTCCATGTGCCAAATTTAAAGGATTTGCCAAACGTTGGTTAAAGTATGGACAGAATTTTGTTGAAAATCAAGAACTCTTAAAAGGCATGGGCGAAGTTGGCTTTTTAAAATATTACAATGGAAAAGTTATAGATTAAGTTTTACTATTTTCTCAATAGGAAGATTATTTAGCTGAAGAAACGTTGAAAAAGTAGTTTTTTGCAGAAAAATAGAAAGGATGCCCCTAAAAGCATCCTTTCATTTTATATATAGGTTTTAAGAATCAAACCCACGGTTCAGTATATGAACTTCCCGAGTTCTCTGATTATACTATTTTGTAGGTTTATTTTTTATTTATATATTTGCAGTACTAAAAGATATGATTATGAAGAATGCTGCATTATTATTGAGGGTTTCTACAGATATACAAGATATAGATTCTCAAAAGGAAGCTCTTTTACCTGTTGCTAAAAGTATGGGATATAATGTTTCAGAAGAATGGATTTTTGGGCAACATATTACAGGTAAAGATGATATTAGAAAGGGGGAAAGAGTTTCAATCAAAAAACTAAAAGAACTTTGTAAAACAGGTATTATTGATGTAATTATTATTTGGGAGGTAAGTCGATTGAGTAGGAGTGGCATAGCAGGACGACAATTTATACAAGACTTTAATGAAATGAAAATTCCGATATATTTTAAAGATAGGAATATTTGGACATTGAATCCTGATACTTTGGAGGAAGATGTTAACTCTAAAATGATTATCGGTTTATATTTAGATATTGCAGAATCGGAGTTAAAAACATTAAAAGATAGGACTAATAGGGGAAAACGGAAAAATGTTGAACATGGTTTATCTACAGGGGGATTCCAAAATTATGGATATAAAGTTAATCCAGAAACGAATAAAATAGAAATAGATGAAGAGGAAGCAAAGTTTGTAAGAGATCTTTTTGCTAAATATGCTTCTGGTAAATATAGTACAGCTGCATTGACTAAATATGCGAATACGACTAGTTATTTACCAAGATACAATAAAACTAGCCGTAAAGGAAATTTTAGAACAAATTCTGGTAGAGAGCGAGATACGTCAACTATTAGATGGGGACGATCTGTAATAACAAAGATGCTCCATAATAGAAGATATATTGGAGAACGGGTCTATAAGGATATGATAACAAAAGTACCAGCAATTGTAGATGAAGAAACATTTAATAAGGCTCAAACTTTTTTCAAGAAGAATCCCAATAAAATAGAGAAAGCAAAAAAGTATATTCACTTGTTAGGTAAAAAGGTTGTGTGTGGGCAATGTGGTAATAGTTATTATTCTCATGTGGGTATTACAGGAAGTGTGTATTTATGTACATCGTATAGTTCTAAGTCAAAAGATTGTGATAACATAAGAATAAATTATGAGAAATCAGAAGCAGTTATATGGGATTATCTTAAAAATTATTCTTATTACTTTAAAAAAATAGATGAGACTGAAAAAGAAAGAATTACTAATGAAATAGATGAGAAAAAACAAGAATTGTTAGAACAACAACTGAAAATTAATCAATTGATTGATGAAGAGAATGTTAAAGTTAGAAATTTATTAAATTTAGTGAAGAATAGCGGTGGTGCCTTTAAAATGGAAGATATTATTCAAGATAAAATTAATATAGATAGAGAAATTGCAAATTATAATATAGATTTGAATAAAATACACTCCGAATTAGCATTATTGGATAATCGTTTAAAACAGATTGTAGATACAAATTTGACGGATATTGCTATAGAAAGGATTGAAGCTGATCGTAATCAGATGAAGAAAATTATCGATAGTGTTATTGATGTTATAACTGTTTATAAAGCTGGTGTAGATCGAATACTTTTGCAAGTAGAATTATATGGGCGAGTGGTAAATATTTTAATGAGGCGTAGAGTGAAAGTGAATTGTAGATATTGTTTCATAGATAATTCTGTTGCAGAATTTCAGAATCCCATGAAATATGAAAAAGAAATGCTTTTACCTTCAGAAATAGTGACAATGGTTCCTGTGTTTGATGTTACTTCAAATAATAATGAAGTTTTTGATGAAGATATATTTGGCGGATATAGTTTTGATGAAATGTGGGATATATTAATAAAATATGGTTGTTATCGGGACTATACTCCTTTACCCCCTGTTAGACGGGAATGTAGAATTTGAAAATGAATCTATTCCCTCATTTTAGGGGAATAGATTTATAAGCTAGAAAGATAAAGATTCATAAGTTTGTGCTACTTCTTCTTGTCTTAAACCAATATATCTTTTAGTAATGGCTAAAGATGAATGATTAAACATATCCATGAGCATAACTAATGCCTTTTCTGCGTTCTCTGGATTCTGGTTATAAACCTGTCTTCCAAAAGTTTTCCGTAAAGTATGACAAGAGAAGTTTTTTATATTTAGTTTGTACTTAATTTTGATCTGTTTCAGAATCCGATTTAGTTGTTGTGTTGAATAAATTGTCCCTTTTTGGCTTAGAAAAATAGGAGCATTTAGGCATATCGGTTTTATGTTATTATAGCAATCAGCTATAAATTTTTTTAATTGTGAAGAAATTGGAATGCTTCTTTTTTTTGCCGTTTTATGCTCTGTAATTATGATTTCATTTTTATCTAAAATCAACAACCAAGTGAGTTGTTTTATATCGTACACTCGTAATCCCCAGAAAGATCCAAGTGTGATAAACAAAGCGATTTTGTGATTATTGTCTTGTATTAGTTTTCTTACAAGATTAAGCATATCATCCCAATCTAAACAGTCTGCTGTGGTGTTAGTATATTTTAAACTCATGATGTTCAAATTTATAAGATATAATATATAAGTGAATGTTTTCTAGATCCCCCAAATAGTCTAGTTTTGTAAGTATTTGATAATGAGAGAAACGTTCACTAATAGACAAAGTGAACATTTTTAATGAAGTATGATAATTGGAAACTATATCCATGCTAGTTTTTTGTAATGGAGCTAGAATTATAAATTTTGAAAATCTAGTGAGGCATGGATTTTTCTCTCTAGTGTAAAGAGAAATTTCTAATGAAATTCATAAGATAACGAGTAAAAATGATATTCTACTGATTATTTTATCCTCAACACTTCGAAGATATTTATATTCTATATAATAATAGTTCGAAGTGTAGGTGGTGAAAATTTAGCTAGTGTTGTTCATAGGTCATTGTTTTATAAATTATTTAGTATCTTTTTGTTGTGTGTAGGTGAATTTGAACTTTATATAAAATGATGTATTTAGATTATTTCAAATATAAGAAATTTAATCATAAATTCTTTCTAAATATTCCTTTTTAGCTATGGTTGTACTTTTTAAAATTGTGAAATTAATGATATAAATTGGATGAGACAACAGGGACAAATTAAATTGATTTCCTGTATAATTAATTTATCCCTGTCCTTTATATTGGAGTAACTAGTAGTTTTTGAATAAGTATGTATAATTGAATTCATGGTGATTTTGCAAACAAAAAAGCAATAGAGGTAGTCCATTGCTTGTAAATTTATCCATGCTGGTGTTTTATTCTAGTTCTTGTTTATATCGCTCAACCTTCTCTTTTAATGGTAGTAGTTCTGTTTTAATGGTAGCCCTGCTATTTCATCGCTAATTTGATAGTAACCATGTCCCACAACATGACGCATACCAATTATCACTTTCCATTCAACTTCTGGATGTTTTTCTTTTTGAATGAGATACAAGAACTTAATTTATCATTAAAAATCATTATCCTGACTCTTTTTTTTCAAATAGAATTGATAGAGTTTTTTCCCTATTTTGTCCTTTTTGAATGTGCGTTCGTGCTCAATGGGAGTTGTAGACAGACGAACTTTTGAAATTCCTTTATTTAGTAACTCGAACTGTTCTGGGGTAATCTTAAATTGTGCAGTGGAATAGATTGCTGTCACAGGGATTACAATGTTACCTGAAATAATTCCTCCTGTTTCCGAGCCATTACCAATAATTTCACCTCTTAATTTTATCACATCACCATCAAAAGTTTTAAGCAAAAAAGTAGATTCTTTTAAGAAGTTTAATCTGTCTGACCTTACAGTTACTATTATGTAATATATTGAATCTTGCTTGGTGACACTATATTTTATATTACAACCTTCTGCCGCAAGTGCCTTATACGTGTATCCAATAGTCTGCGCTTTAACACATAAGTTAAAGATTACAAATATTAGCATTAATATTATCTTTATTTCTCTCATTATTGGGTTGCAATTTTTGAATTATAACATATTTAATCGAAATATTATTATCTCATTTATATATTTGATACAATCCTATGGCTTCAATTATGAAATATACATTAAAAATAGTTATGATGCCAATATTAATTCAATCAAATAAATTCATATAGTTATTCTATTTTTGCAAAAATAGTGAATGTAGAGGAGAAAACCATGATGTTACGAGTAACTAATGGTTAAATATTTAAGTTAGGTGAATTTTCTTCTGAATGGGTATATATAACTGAATCTACGATAAATACATACCTATTTTTATTAAATATGTAAGTGAATATTTTATGGAGCCAGAGAATAGCCCTAAATTGTAAGTGATTGATAACGAGAGAAACGTTCACTAATATAGAAAGTGAACATTTTGTTTAAATGTAATTGAATGATGATAAACCATTACTGATTTTTAAATAACTTTGCACAATGATTCAAAACTATATATTTATGTAATTCATAAATTGTATTAGTTTAAATAAACAGAATATTTAGAAATGGGAACATTAAAATTATTAGTATTTATTGCTATAATGATAACATTACAGGCTTGCTCAACAAGCAGGAGTGTAATATCGCATGGTGTTGATTTATCAAAATATTCATACGTGGTATTTGGGACGGAATCTTCAGGAGATAGGGAATTAGATGATATTATAATGGCTGTTCAAAATGAAATCGCAGCTACCAAATTGACAGTTGTATCCGCTCAAGAAGGGGTTGCCAAAGTGGCTCTTGGAGAATCCGTACTTACTCCAAATATTCACGTTTCAACTGAAAAATGGGATGGAGGACATACATACATAACAATTACTTTTTATGACTATGATACAGGTCAAAGCATTGCTGTTTTGAAAAGTAGTGGGATAGGATTGTCTATACCTCAAGACCAAAATATAGCCCTTAGAGCAATCCGCAAAAAACTTAAAAAGGTTTTTTAGAATGTTAAATAAGAAAAAACATTCTGTAAATAAAAAGGGTTTACCTTTCTCGAAGTAAACCCTACATGTAGATTGTATTAAAACTTCTATTTTATTATTGAATCCAGTTTATCAGCCAATTGAATAATATCATCTTTCTTTGCTAATACTTCCAACCATTCAGAAGGAATAGTATCATAACCGTATATAATCCCTGCTAATCCTCCTGTAATCGTTCCCACGGTATCAGTATCATCACCTAAATTTACAGCCTTTAAAACAGCATCTTTATAGTTAGTAGTATTGAAGACACACCATAAACTAGCTTCTAGTGTATCTATAACGTATCCTGTTGAACGAATGTCCTTCAATTCAATATTCTTAAACTCTTCATAAGATAAGCCTACTAACTTTTTAAAAGGAATATCTTCTTCAATAAACATTTCCTTTTTCAGAAGTTGTAGCATCGTTTGTTGCATGGTTTGGTAGGCTTTCTCTATTGATTGGAGATTTATATACTGTATGGCAAATTCACATAATGAGATACAGGCTAAAATGCTTCTAGGATGCCTGTGGGTTAATGATGAAACTTCTCCAATTATTCTGAATCTATCTTCTTCCTCCATGTTAATGATATAAGGTACCAACGGAAGGATTCTCATAAGAGAACCATTACCATTATCCCTTTCTCTATCCATTCCTGCTAGTTCAGGCTTACATCCATTTTGCAAATTACTAATTGCTCTTGCCGTTGTAATGCCAATATCAAACACTCTTCCATAAGGAGTACAATAACCATCATAGTACCATCTTATAAATTTATCTGCAATATCATTCAAATTATATCCATTGCATAGTGATTCTGCCAAACAGAGAGCTAAAGAGCTATCGTCAGACCATGTTCCTTTGGGTTGGTTATGCGTACCGTACTCTCTCATACCAATAACAGGATTCTTCTCCAATTCCTGCCTGTATTCAAATTCAACAGGAACGCCTAAAGCATCACCGATGGCTGTTCCTAGTAATATATCTTTATTTAAGTTATTCATACTCTATATGTTTGTGAAGTTTATTTTGTAGTCTAAAGATAAACAAATCCTTTAATTCATGATAATTTTTGAATAAGTCTTTATTATTTAATCTTATATATTTTCTTGGGTGTAGAGGTGAATTTGAACTTTATATATATGATTATTTTCTATTGATGAATTTGTTTTTATTTGCTTTCTTGATGAGGACAAATTTTGATTATTGTATTATATAATTGATTTGTTTTTGTCCTTTATTTTGTTTCATCATGTTTATGTTTTATCTCATTATGATAGTCTTCTGGATAAGGAGTAAAGTTTTCTTTTAACAGTTTGATATATTCATCTACTTTCTCTTTCATTTCTGGTAAAGGCATATTAAGATTTTCTTCAATAATTATATTATCAAAGAACTCATAGTTAAATTTACAGGAGTGAAGTTTTTCAACTCTATTGAATATTTCTCTTATATGATTAAGATGTTCAGATAAATTTCTATCTAAGACTGTAGCCATGTAATAATCAATAGTTCTTTGCATTATTCTTAAAGAAACTGGTCGATTGTCTATATTTAAATCTAAATCTATAGGTTGATTTTTAATTTGCTTTTCTCTTAGTTTGTTTATTATTTTCATTATTCATGTTGTTATAAATCATTTTAAATTGTTATTTCAATTCTGAGAGAGGGATAGAAAATGTATCTTCTCCTTCTACTTCTATTAAAATCTTTTCTCCTGTTATAGGGTCTATTTTATATAATTTTCTACATTTACCTACATGACAATGTAAGATATATCCATTTGAATATCTTAATATAAAAAAGTTAGATGGTTCTGGTAGTAAATCTTCTACTATTTCTCCTAAATCATAATCAGAAATCATATTTCCCCTCCATTTTTTAATGAAGTTACATTCATAAAATCTCTTAATGCTACTGGAAAGTAAACACTTCTTCTTTTTCATCCCTTCTAGGTGAATTTTCTATTTTATCCAATATGGAGTATAATATATCACCTAATTTGTTTAAATCTTCCACTGAATCTATTTTGTACATTGTTAGCTCATTTAAATAATCAAAATCAAGCATATTACAACTATAATTTTGTATATCATCATAGTAGTAAAACATTTTCTCTGCGGTATCTTGTCGGTTTAATTCTAGTGCTTTATTTATATATAAATCTACAATTCTATGTACAAGGCGTTTTCTGGTTGTTTGGGTTATGCAAATATCAATGTCCCAATCCTGCTCTGGCTGCCAGAATTTAATCCATTTTTCTTTTAATTTAGTTAGCATCTTCATTGTTCATGTTGTGTTATAAATTATTCGAACTTGAATTTAGATTTATTCCCAAATCTTAGGCGACCATGCCATAATTCCGTAGCATCTTTATATTCTCCTTCTTTGAGGTTATTTTTCTCTATATATTCTTTTCGCTCTTCCTCCGTATCAAATGCTATAATTTCTCCACTTGGAATTAGTTCTAATTGTGGAAAAATAAAGTACGCTCCATCTAAGTATCCTTTTCTTCCATCTTTTACAAACATCTTGGCAACATTTCCTAATGTTCCTGATTCCTTTGCCAGTTCTTTAATTGGTGTCATTTCTATTGTTATAGTTTATTTTTCTTTATTGGATTTATAAATGCCAAATAAATCTGTATTTATATAAATAATCTCATATTGAGCATCTACTAAATTCGCTAAAGCATATTGTTTTACTTCTTCTTTTGTATCAAACAATTCTTTTATGGAATCTCCATTCTATAATTTAATTTTGTATGCTTGAAATGGTTTTGATGATTTACCTATTTTTCTCATTGCTTTTATTATAATTTAAAATTCTAACGAAATATCCAATCTATCAGAACTTGTTATCTTAAAAGGAATCTCTTCTAATCCTTGTTCTTTAAATATCTTATTTAAGATGCAGATGTAATTTAATAGAGTCAATTTGTATGATAGAATCTTTTTTATATCCTCGATATTATCAAGTTGCCTTATATTATTTAACATCTTATTCACTTCAAATTCTATGTCAGAATTGTTCTGCATTAACTCTTCTAGTTTAGATACTAATTTTTCCTCCATGTTTTAATGATATGATATTTATAAACACCTATCTGGTTTGAAAGAAGTTTTATATTTTATATGAAAGTACATTCCTGTGGAACAATCTTTGTAATCTCCCTCCTCTAAATTATTCTCCTCAATATATGCCCTATATTCTTCATAAGTGTTAAATTCAATAACTTCTTCACTAGAAACTAATAATAGTTTAGGAGAAATAAAGCATGAGCCATCAATATATCCTTTTTTATCATTTGGAATGCAATCTTTAAAATTATCTTTTTCCATCATTTAAATCTTTAATAGAATTAACATCGGTTGCATCAATAACACTAAACTCCTAGAACTACAGGCATAAGGCATTTTTATTTAAAACTGTATTTATATCAAATATATCGAAGATATACTGAAACAAAAAAGTGTTATCCAAGTGATCCAGATAACCCAAATTAATTCCTTGGACTTATAACAGATAGTAAGTATTATAGCCACAAGAACATATATAATGAATGATATATTCACTAAGTTATTTGCTCTATTATATTTTTCTGGATTAATCATTCTATCATATTCCAGAGTTTCTTGTGTACTAAATAGAATTGCAATAAATATCACAGAGAATAGGAACTCTATAATTATTATAGATAACACTTTTTTGTTCATCATGTTGGCTCACTTTTTTATGGGGATTATAATAATGTGCATGAATCATTACTCATTTTAAATATTTGTTATTAACCATATAATAGTCACAGGATTAAAACTAATCACTAATAACCATATTAGATATTTCCATTTTCTTATATAACAATAGTATATAATTGAAGGAATTAATAATAATAGTACTATTGGTATTATTTCATTAGATATACTAAGTAATTGTTTCCAATATATTAAATTTAGAGCTTCATAATATTTCCTTAAAGTACAAGTAATTAATGTTAGTAACATTGCACTAAAGTTTAATCCTGCAACTACTATAAAAGGTAACTTATTGATAATATTTATCTTCATTTGTATAATAATTCTTCATGTTATCTTAAAGTCAGAATAAATGCTATTCCTATGCTTTTAAATATTTTAATCATATATCTTTTTGTATTATTCATAATCTATTGTATCGTAATTATTTTTAAGGACAAATCCTGTTTATTCTATATATGATTTATCAATTTCTGTCCTAATTTGTTTGTGATATTTTTCATGTTGTTGAGTGTAAATATTATTCTTCTATTATTTGTTTAAACTCGCACCATCCCATAGCTTGCCTGTAATCCTTGTAAGAACCAACAGGAACAAATAGTTTACATTCACTATAATTTGTCTTGCTAAATGTGTTATCTTTTATAGTAGGTGGAATTTTATTTTTGGAATGTATTTCGAATAAAACATTACAATTTCCCCAAGCACAAGTTCCTATTTTTTCAAGATTTGAAGATAGCGTGATTGTAACTAGGTTCCTGCATCCCCAAAATGCAAATTCATCAATGAATGTAACCTTATCTGGAATGATAATAGAACTTAGTTTTTCACAATGATTGAATGCGTTTTGTCCAATGTATGTAATATTATCTGGTATAATGATATTTGTTAAGTTATAACAGTTCCTCAATATTCCAGCTTGAATTTCAGTTAGTTTTTTTGGCAAGTTGATTGATGATAATTGCCAACAATTCCAGAAGGCATTTTTCCCAATTCCAATTATATTATCTGGCAAAGTTACCGATGTGAGTTTTGCACACCCACTGAAAGAACCTTCCCCAATCTTACATACACCCTTGGGAATAAAGATTGATGTTAGATTTGTACAATTCCAAAAGGCATAGCTATGAATTATTTCTACATGGTTGGGTATCGTGAAAGAATCTAATTCTGTATTATGGCTAAATGTTTTATATCCAATGTCAGTTATATCTTTTGATTCTTCTATTGGTTGTTCATCAGGAATAATAGTCTGGTTTTGTATTGGTTGTTCTTTTTCATCTGAAATATCTACATCAAGATTTATCTCTTTATCTATAGATATAGAGAATAGGTCTTTGAGCTTATTTATCAATGAATTTAAATCCATTACTTCTTTATTTAGTCAGGACAAATTCTGTTTATTCTATATATGATTGATCTATTTGTGTCCTTGAATTGATTCTATTTATTATTTTAATATGGTATTAATGAGAATTTGATCATGATTATTAGGGGCAGCATTATTTTCTTTCATGGCTATAATCTTTTAGATGATTTATTGTGCTAGGAAACAGTAGGTTAATTAATTAATTAATTAATCATGAAATGATTAATTGTTTGTTTTATTCCTAGCATTCATTATTTCTCTTAGTTTTTGAATGTAAGCTAGTTCATCTAGGGCGTAATCTTTATTTGCATCTTCATCAAGCATTTCTTTAAAAGCTTCTTCCGCTTTATCAAATTTTCCCATGTCAATAAAAGTGTAAGCTCTACGCCTACGCAAAAAGTTATGATAGAAGATAACATGTTCTGTAATATCCTCTTTGTTCAATTCAGATATTCTTACCAGTTCATCATGTATCGTGTATATAGCTCTAAAATCTTTACTATTGACCAAGCAATTAATATATTCAATCTTGTAATCAAGATTATCAACAGGATATATTATTGCTAGATAAAATAATGCCTTTTCATATAATTGTAGTTCATTGTAGCAATATCCTAAACGAAAGCATGTTTTGAAGAAACAATCTTTACCTTCATCTGTAATAGTTCCTTCTCTCCATTGATCTTGTAATGCATTGTACACGTTTTCAAAATAGATAATAGCATCCCAAAAGCGATTTTCCTTTTGCACTTTATTTCCCCACCAGTAATCCTTGGAGATGTTGACGTGTAACTGATCAAGTAACCATGTTTGTTCCTCCGTTATTTCATTATATTTCTCTTGTCGTATTTTTTCAAAAGCATCTTCTTTTAAATAGTTATATTGAGCAATTCTATCTTTAGGGTCTGTTTCATCGTATGCAAAAAGGACACTTAATGCCTTGGGTTTATTTTGATCCCTTGCATAAGTTTTTTCTTTTTCGTATGCAGGAGAGGGAATCAAGATTGTTGCACATATAAACCAAGAACCATGTCCTGCACCTGTTCCTCTCAAATGAACTATAATGCTCTCGTCATTTCTGCTAAGAGATCTATCTATATCTGTTTCTATACTTCCTCCTTTTCTATATGATATGGCTAGTATTACATTTTCTCCAAATTTGTAACTGATTTCCCCTTGCTCGTCTATATTCAATATAGATTTACATAGATCATAATTCCAGATTTCCTCACTATCATGGATGATTTCTAGTTGTTTATCAAAGTAATTAGAAATTATCCCCATGTCTGAAACCTCTTCTTTTCTAACATCAAAAGTTCTATTTAGTAACATGCCAAGAGTAACTTTTTCATTTTTGTTAGCTCTCATTTGTATGTTAGAGAGTTGATGTTGAAATCTTAATTCACTTGTTAGATAATTTGAATCATTTAGGAAATCAACTAAATCTCTTGTCGGTTTTTCTTCTTGCTTTTTATTGAATAATGATTTTAGATTCATAAATTGTAGTTTAAATTGTTGTATTTCGTCATTAAGTAAGAGTAGTATGGGACAAATTCTATTTATTCTATATATAATTTATCCATTTTTATCCTGTTATTTATTCCTTACAATCTGGATAATAAACAAGATAATAGCAATAATATCAATCATAACCCATGCACCTTTATCATGTAAATAAACAGGAACAAGGGGATTAAATAATATAGCCATGCCTCCATAGATAATGCTCCAGATATTTATTCCATTACTAGAATTTTGGATTGTGGCAGCTACAGCACCAATAGTTACAATTATCCTCACTAGGGTATAAAACCCTCCAGAAATAGGTAGGAGGGTTTCCTGATGTAATTTTTAATTTAATCTACTTGTGTGTATTTTTCATTGTATTCTTCATTAGATATAGGTTTCCCGTTGGGAGCAAAGCGAGCACCAGGTTCATGTTCTTGTTCTTTTTTCCAACGTAAATTTCCATTTTGATAACGTCCTGTTGATTTACCTGTTGCTTGACCATCTTTGTATTCGGCTTCATAAGTTTTTGTTTTACCTTCTTTTATATAAACAGTTCCCGTGTATGGTTTTGTTTCTCCTATTTTGTAATAAGTATTACCTCGTTTTTCCAAGTCTGTATGGGAAACTTCATTTTTACATCCTAGTATTATTAAAGCAAATAAAATGATGAGAAAATTTTTCATAGTATTCTTTATTTTAATTTGTTTATTAATTCTTCTAAATGTTTTGTAATATGTTTCCAAGCTATATCACCATAATCATCATCTAACTGAGATGATAGTGCTAACCTGTTTTTTCCGAATTTTAATTTCTCATTTAAAGCAAATATGATTTGTAATTTTTCTTCTGCTTTAAATGTATCATCATTAGATATTAAACCTAGAGCTCTCCCTGTAAAAACTAGATTTAAGGCATATTCCATGGCTTCCTGTCCTCCGTTACTATTTTTGATAAGAACTAAAAGATTTTCGATATGCTTATTTAAAGCATTTACAATTTCTCGTTTATCTATTTGATCTAATTGGGAAATATTGATGTTGCTCATGATAATAAAATTAAATCTATGTGTATTATTGTATCTTTTCAGTGAAAGTAACTAGGTAATATTCTTTTTCATTTTTAGGTATGGCGATATTAACTCTAAAACGATTATTTTGTTCCATGATTGTTATGACTGGAGTGTTCAAATTTGGAATATAACCATTAATTTCTTTTTTATTATTGTCTTCTTCACTATAGTGCCATTCACTTATGGGGAGAGCTGTATGATAACTAGCCACGCCAAGTTTGGCTAATTGTTCTACTTTATTAAAATTGATATTGACATACATTCCTAAATATGGAGGATTGTAAATAATTTCAGAAATATCATCATCAGAATTTTCATCCCAATAATAATTAGCTATTGTTTTGATTGTTGATTCATTGGCAGGAATAGTTCTAGGAATAAGATAAACGGTTGTGCGTTTAAATTTTAAATGAAATTTTGCACCATCAGCAATGTTTGCTAGTTCATTTTTTGCTTCCATATTTATAAATATATACCTTAATTCCCAGATAGGCATTATAAAAAAAGAAAAGCGTGGGAACTGTTAGAATTATCGCAACTGAGGGTCTGGACTCCCTACACACAGATAAAACGACACCCCACGCTAGACCATTATATATAACAGAATTGTATATATGGCAAGCATGAACGTTTGTGCTGTTTATCCTTGTGTGTTGAAATTGTCCAGATTCCAGTTACAGGATAAGACTAAACGCCTTCTATATTTAAACGGTATCACAAGATTGCTCTAGTGACTCAACAAAGATATAGAATAAATGGCATTTTACAAACATCCATAAAGGGGTGTCATGTGGCAAAAGTATTAAAATTTAACTTGATAATCTTCTAATCCATGATCTTGTGAATTACCTTTTCTTGGACAGTAACAAGATCATGATAAAGATAATAACCGCAATAAATTCCAACCTTGCTGACCTTGGGTAAACGGTGAATATAGCGACTACATGAATGATGAAAGTGATCACAGCCATCACCATGATCCATATTGAACTCCTTTCGAATTTTCTATCTCTCATCTATGTTATATAATTACTCACGTTAGTAACCTCCCTCCGAATAACTGGAGTAACTTTCCTCACCGACTATAACATGATCCAGACAATTCATGTTTAACAGCTTGCAAGCCTCCATGATGTTTTTAGTTACTCTTAAATCCTCCGGACTGAAAGCTAAATTCTGGCTTGGGTGGTTATGAAAGATGATTGAACAGGTGGAGTTAGTCTTTAGCATTAACTGTAAAACAGTCCTTGGATCAATGATAGTGTTCTCTTGGTTACCCACGCTAAGCCTTGCAACACCCAACACCTTTAAATTTCTATTTAACAACATGATCCATGCCTCTTCATGATGATGTAAACAATCATCGAAAAAGGGTCTGATTAATTTATATGCCTCCATGGCCATCGTCACTCTTGGTCTATCTTTTGGCTGCACTTTCAGCTTGTATCTAATCTCTACCTCCGCTAATCTTGTTAAATCATCGAAATGTAGATTCGGTTCTATTCCAGTTTTAATCTCTGGTGATAAATATTCTTCTTTCATCGGTGATAAATTTAATTGATAAGACATTGATTTAAATAGAAATTAAAAAAGTGGAGAACTTTCACTGTAATCCCTCCATCTTTTCGATTTCTCAAATGGAAGTTAGGGGGCGTTAGAGAGTAAATAATCCAAACGTTCGATTAACACTAAATTTTTTTACACAGGGGGGATTTTATATAAGGTAGCCTTTTAAATGATAATTCCCCTTCAACACTATGATAGAATATATATACTATATAATAATAGTCCAAAGTGTTGAGGGGGAATGGTGATTCACTTCATTATTTTTTCATGCACTTCTTCTTTTTATAAAATTATCAAGTTCGGCATCGATTGAATAGGTGTGGATTTATTCATGATTTATAATAAAGGCCATTTTCAGTATTAAATTTCATTTTATCTGCTTGATATTTTTATATAAAAATACAATATTTGCGGAATAATTACCAAAAGACAAAGATTATGAAAAAATTATTATTTGCAATTTTTTGTGTGGCAACACTTTCTTCTTGTTACAACACTAGAGTACTTGTCGGTGACGTTCAACCTAAAGAGCCTTTAGTAAAGGTAAACAGCGAGATGAATAGTCATTGGCTTTGCGGACTTATTTCTGGTAGAGGAGATCAAGCGAAAGAATTTGTTGACGGTAGTACTAACTATGTGATAAAAACTAATTTCACGTTCTTGGATTACATTATTTCTTATGTAACATTTGGTATTTACACGCCAAATCATACAATGTATTACATACCTTTAAAGGATATTAAAGGAGATAAAAAGTAATTCTTTTACATTTTAAAGCCCCCATTTTTGGGGGTATTTTTTTCAACCTTTTCCTAAAAAATAATTGATTCGTTTCTTGCTATTATATAGCGCATAAAAAAAGGACAGGATTTGATGAAAGTTATATCCTTCAATCAAACCCTGTCCTTGGTATCGTTATTTATCTATCTAACCTCTTCAAGTAAGAGATAAGCCCATCTAGTTTCCCTTCCTCCACAAGTTTTAAAAATCGCTTGCATAATTTATTAGATTCATCCTCTAAATCTTTATTAATAAATTCCATCTCTCTATGATAGATTTCAGTAACTTTAGAGGGAATAAGTTCAGTGTAGCCTTCTCCTGCTTTTGAATTTTTTTTCATGATGTTATGATTTAAATTAGTTATATATATATGATTAACTGGCTAGAAAGTCTTTTCAATCTCCCTGCCCCATGTTTCTTTGCCCTCAACATTCATTTTCACCCTCTTCGTTTTAAATAACAGGTTGAAAAATTCGACTGCCGTTTTCTCTTTTAAAATGGAATCTCCCACCTGTTGCCTGCAATTATTTATCCTTTTACATATCTCTGGACTGGTTAATCTCTCCCCAACATTAAACGCTCTAAGTAACATGAGCCTGTACGCTTTTATGCTTGGGTCTGTGCCGAATTTTATTATTATAACCTTTTTGATGGACTTCATTTTTTGGGGAGTTATTAAATATCGCTTTAATTTATTAATTACCTGACAAGAAGGGACTCCTATCGTATGAAAGGTTTCGTAATATTCATTTATAGTCTGGTAAATAGGACGTTCTTTTATATCTAGTAGTACAGGCATACCCTTTTCTTTTGGATAGGCATAATCATGAAAGAAAGTATCAACCGCAATATCTATCTCCTCTTGGGTGTATTTCTTCTTCTCTTTCACCTCTATTTCCTCTTTTAAATCCATGCAATCTTTTGATAGTTCCATATCGATATTAAATGTTTCAAGTATTCTCTTCATCCTGTATAAATTGTTGTAAGCAACGTTATTCATGTTGTTGTATGTAGTGTTAGCTATCTTCTGGTGATTCATGTAAAGGGTAGAATAAATAAATCGAGAGAAGTAATTACAATTCAATTGTTGATCCAGCTTGATGGCTCTATAATCTTTTTCCAGTGTTTGTATTCTATTAAATTCCGTTCTTGTTTTTTGGGTAATCTTGTTTAATATGGTAGAGTACACTTGTTGATAATTAAATTCTTGTTCTTCATATAAATTATTACATAATAGATACCCTTCACTCGTGGTGCAATCCCTAAACCTGTTCATCACCTGTATAATATCAGTGTAGGAGTGCCTGTTTTTACTTGGTGCTATGATTAATTTATAATTATCTCCTTTAATATCGTACCCTTGCCTGTAAGTGGTAATAATTATATCGGCATCGACTTTACCAGTTGTGATTAATTGATCGTAATAACCTGGATCACCTTCAACCTCTATATCGTTCTCCATCTCTCCCTCACCTTTAACATCTTTCCCTCTAGTTTTCTTGTTCGTCAAGGAATTGATAACAGCTATTTTATTAAATCCATGGTTAGGTAATCTCTCTATAATAGTATCCAGTTTATCGGATTTATCCAGTAGAGATAGTACAGGTATGTAACCCTCTTCTTTAATCATTCCAGCCAGTTGAAGTATAGCCCCCTCTAAATTCTGTGAAAATCTTGTTACCCATAATTTCCTTTTACTAACCTCATTGGGAATAGCTCTAACTTGTTCAATTCCATTGTAGGCAGAATCATTAGATAATAAAGGAGTGCCAGAGAGAAGGATCACTCTATCGTATCCTGTCATCGCAGTAAGAGTGTTCTCTACCGTTTCTCTTCTCCAACTGTAATCAGTAACAAGTGAATGTGATTCATCAATGATTAACGTCATACCCTTTCTAATAAATCTAGGAATATGTTGATAAACAGTTATTAATTGTCTCTCTTCCTCTTTACTTCTATCGGCTGCACAATAATAAGGTATTCCATGCCTGTTAGCTAACCCTTCCATGAGGAATAATGTATCCGTGGCGTATAAAAATGGAATGTTATTCCTTTTTAAATAATCTAGCAAGTAATAAGATTTCCCACATCCTGTTGGTGCCTCAATGGAAATCTTGAATCTAGCGTTAAAATCCAGTGTCTCTAAAAAACCTGTTTCTGATAGATGCTTGTTGTAATTTAAATCTCTAATCTCTTTTTTGTTTACGAAAAACATTCTGACATGATTAAATTATCCACTTCTTTCATCATTTTGATGTTGCAAACCGTGGTTATTATTTATATATAAATATATCCAGCTTGCAACTGTATTGTATAGATTTAAATAGTTCAAGAAGTGGTTAAAACTATTATCCTCTATAAAGCATGATTCAAGGTATTATTGATAGTCTTATCTATTATAAATGATTAGAATATCATTCGATTCATTAATCTCTCACTCTTTTTAATGATATATCAATCTATATTTATCTGGATGATTAGATATAAAAGCATTCTATTCTACATACTATATCCATTTGCAACAATTCAGGTAAAATGAAAACCCTATCGATTAAATTGACAGGGTTTCATACCTTGATGCCAGAGAATGTTTATACATGTAGATTTTGAGAAAGTAGATATAATGGTTATATCTTATCTTGTTTATTATCACAAAGATAGTGATTAAAAAAATCAAAAACTATGAAAAGATAAAGAAGTTGTAAAATTCATTAAATGATAACTTTTAGTTTATATAACATGGTATTAATGAAAGAGTATTGGAAGAAAACAAGTAAAACGCTTGTCTCCTGTATCTATTAGATATTTATTATAGCAATGCAAATGATTTGGATGATAAAACTTAAATTCTATTCAATCCATTTATAAACTTGTAATGGCTAGCCATAAATCTCTATTTCCTTCTTCTTTTACTCGTTGCAAATCATGATTATTATTTTATAATAAATAACTCTGGTTTGCAACATGAGGTTAGTGGGTTAAGGAGGTGTTTAATTGATTTGTTTTTGGTTAGTTGTTAAAAAGAGATTGTAGTGAGGTGTTTTATAGTATCGTATTTATAATGAATAAGATATAGAATAAATTTGAGAGATATTCATGCAAGAGTTTGTTGTTATTGAATCTTGTTGAATATATGCTTTTAGTTTTATATCTCCCATGTTTATATATTATGGTTTGTTGTTGGTGGGGTAGATAAAATGAATTGTTTCTATATATTCCTTTGGTTTATAAAATATAAGGTTATTTGTATTTAAAAACAAGGAGTATAAATGTGATCTTGTATAGTATTTATGGATGCACTGCTTTTTTTATTACTTTTCATTATATTGTTGTTACATGAAGTATCATGAATTTGGGTAGAATTTAATATTTTACCTCCCGAATTAAAATTGATTTTGGAGGTAAGTTTGATGTGGTATATTCAAGCAATATCTTCTCTTTCTTGTTTTATCCAGATTTTGATGAAACAAGATTTAATAATGTTTTGCTTGATTGAAATAGAGAAAGACAAGGGACTAGGGAATAGTATAGCCCCTTGTCATTTTCTTTTTATTGATTCTCACTTTTAGATTGGAGTAAGATTAATATGTTCTCAACTTGATTATCTGTAAGTTCTTTGAGAAATTCCGCATCTTCAGGTGTTAGAGTTTCAAGTATTTTCATTGCTTTCTCCAATCCATTGCGTTGATGGGTTTGAGGTGAAATTACGTTCTGGTATTTGGTGAACGCATCAACAAAATATCTTTTCTTGATGTCACGTGTATCTAGCCCAATATTAAGCAGGGTTTGTATAATTTTATCACCTACATTTAAATCATACTGGAATTGTTGAGGTAGCATACCTCTTGTTGCATCATTCCATTGAGAAGAGGTTAATTTTTTCCCAAGCAAGTAATATTTTACAGCAGTACTTGCTGGCATATTATATTCCCTGCTTACTTGCTGCACTTTCAACATAAATTCATTTTGTGTAGCCAAGCAAGAAAGTTCAACCTTCTCTTTCCCTTTTAACCCTCTATCTAAAGAGAGATTTGTTCCTTCATACTGGGCACATTCTTGTAGTGAATCAAATGATTTCACTTGTACATTCGTTACGGGTATTAATTCTCTTCCTTCCACCATAGCCTCTATGTTAAGGTTGTAGATCGCTTGGATCATTACCTGTTCCTTTACAGAGCAAACTGGAATTAAGGTATTTTGTGTTCCTTTCTCTATAAGATTACCATTAGGATCAGCTAATTCAATGTTTGCATCAAAAAATATTTGGGCATGAGTCATATACTTTGGAGAATTCTTTTCAAAATTTGGATCATTAAATATCTCCTTGGCTTGTTGCCAAATTTTTGTTTGGCTGCAAAAAGAGGGATTTTGAGCAATCATTACTTCTTTTATCTCCTTTTTAAGAAAACATCTCTTTTCATCCTCTTCGTATGTCCATATCTCTACAGGCATAAGAAGAGAGGTTTGTAGTAGTTTTTTCTTGTAGGCATTTTTAGCCTTTACAAGCTGCTTTTGAACTTTCCCTTTTTCCCTCTCTTCACATTCTTCTAGTTTCTCTTGGGCAGTTTTCACTGCTTGTTGTAGTGCATCTAATGTTAGAATTTTCCTTTCTTTTCTTACCTTCTTCTTTGTGGTTTGCCTCTTGAGGGAACTAGGTTCTTTGTATAGCACAACAGCCGTTGTCATGGCTGTTCTATCTGGAGCCTCACTTGTTGAACTATTATATTTCATATTTACTGAATTTAAAAGATTATTTCCTTCTTTTTTTTCATCCACCATTGTATAGGTTACAAATTCCATTTGATTGTTCATGATTACTTAATTTACATGTTAATAATAACCCCATGCAGAATAATTGATCAGTTTATCCTTTCTGGGGGTGATGAGTTTAGGGGGTGAAGGTTCAAATTCTCCTTTTCTCTTTTTTAGTGGAGTGTCTCACCTTGTAAGACTTGATCCTTCTCAACCCTGCATTCATCGGTTTGTTCAATAGCTAAAGAACATCGTAACCAGCTTTGTGTTGTTGATTACAATGCAAAAGTATGACAGGCAAGGGGGCGAAATCAAAAATGTAATTCCAGTAGATAAGGGGTGTATTTTCTATGTAATGGAAATCAATAGATTAGATAAATTTTCAAGTACATTTTTTACCAGTACTTGGGATTATATTGTTCCATTAATGTCTTTCCTTCCTCACTTGTTCCCATTTTGACAGAGGCTTTCTCAAAAAATTCTTGTTTTTTGCTTTTGTACGAACCTCTCTCTTTCTCCCTCTTTAAATTGTACTGGATATTCGTACGCATATTAATGATCCAAGTCGATAGAATTTTGTTTCTTCTCTTGTCCTTTTCCTCTATATTAAATTCATCATCATCTGGGACAACGGTAAGAAAATCAAGAACCTCTAAGAATTTAGTGATGAAGGTGCAAATCTTGTCAGTTATTTTACCTTCTGGACTGTGGTAAGGTGTTTCATCCTGCAAGAAGTGGTATAACTGGGTAACTATTCTATGGAAATCATGATCGGATTTAGCACCCACCTTGTTTTTATATTCCTTCAATTCAAATTCCACATCTTTGATATTATCCTCTTTTAGATACTGGCTGATGTATTCTGTGAGGTGGGTGAGAAACCAGTTATTGCTGTTATTTAAGGTGATAGAATGCCTGCCAAGTGTAAGTGTTACATCTTTATATGGATTATTCCATGCATCCATTGGCCTGTAAGTTGGATGGTCTTTATATCCTTTTTGGGCATCTGGAAATTGCTTGTAATTATCATGGAGGAATTTATATAATGCCAACATATCCGGTCTTACAAATTCATGGAATATCCTGTAATTGTAATCCCCACACGATTCAAAATAATTTGGCTCGATAGATGATTCACTGTAAACGTAAAACATTATCCAAAGGATCGTGTTTTGTTTATCATCAGTGATTAAATTGGATTCATCATTAAAAAATGCAATAATCTTGTTATATAAAGATTCTGGGTAGGCTAGATGGACAGGTTTGTTACCTTCAATGAAAAATTCCTCTGGTTTAAACTCGTCATGAAAAAATCCATCATCATCGTAAGTGGTTCCTGTTGCCTCTCCATGATAGATATGATTATTACACCAGTCTAGCATCCCCTGTATCTCAAACAGGGTGAATGAAAAATGTTTTCGTAATTCTGGAAGATTTTTATAACCACTTTATTAGCAAGCAGTTCTGAGGATAAG